>ENA-ORNZ01000732-ORNZ01000732.1-human-gut-metagenome-genome-assembly--contig:-NODE-732-length-40210-cov-4.322226_pt1 | contig 40210 bp, 32 predicted proteins | sample MGYA00242124_ERZ509040 | MGnify/ENA primary metagenome ERZ509040 (study PRJEB26280, sample SAMEA2338733) | human gut metagenome | biome: human gut; feature: human-associated habitat; material: faeces... | reverse complement strand
TCCTGTACGCTGGATTCGCAGAGCATTGCGCATCCGGTCTGACGACAGGCGTAAACGTCGGAGTGGTCACCGAAGATATTTAAAGCGTGAGTTGCTACACAACGAGCGGATACGTTGAATACGCCCGGGAGCTGCTCACCAGCGATCTTATAGAGATCCGGGATCATAAGAAGAAGACCCTGAGAAGCTGTATAAGTTGTTGTTAATGCGCCTGCTGCAAGGGAGCCATGTACGGCGCCGGCAGCACCTGCCTCGGACTGCATCTCGGTGATCTGTACCGGCTGTCCGAACATGTTTGTTCTTCCATCGGTTGCCCATTCATCGGTAGCTTCCGCCATCGGAGAAGAAGGGGTAATCGGGTAGATGGCTGCTACATCCGTAAATGCATAGGAAGCATGAGCGGCTGCATGGTTACCATCCATGGTTTTCATTTTTCTTGCCATAGTTGATTTCCTCCTATAAAGTGTATAAATATGTAAATATTTATTTAACTAGCTTGTGTCCTGCATACACAGAACATCTATAGATTATTATAGCAATTTTTCCCTAAAATGCAAATCAAAAACACTGGAATCATGTACCAAATCATAAACAATATTAAAATTTCCGTACCATCTTTCCACATTATGGAATATTATCCGCATTGTGAGAATAGTTATTTGGTTAGTTCTAAGAAACTAATATTTCAGCTCCGAGTTAGCTTTGGCAAACCAATACATCAATAAAGACCTTTCATTTTGATATGTATTTCCTTTAAATAAAAAGTGGCGATCCAGGAAATGTATTTTATTCCTGTTCACCACTTTTTTATATAAAGTAAGGATTTAATTTTCCATGCACTCAGCTGACCAGTTTTTTCAGCCACGGATAATCCGTTCTATGTGACAGACTCGGTCTCTTACCGGCAAGTGAAATCCTCTTCTGTCTCTTACTGCCCATTCGGAGAAATCAGCCCCATGTCAGATGGTGCCTGGTTCGTCTCCGCCGCAGCCGCCGTCGTGGCCTCGTCCACATATCCTGGACCATAATTCTCGCCCGGGGATGGCACTGCCGTTGTCGGCGCAGCTGTCGTCTCCAGTGCCGTCGTCGCCGCCGCTGTTGTCTCTGCAGGTGCTGCTGCCGTTGTCTCTCCCGCTGCCTCAGAGGACGCAGCCGATGCATCGGCAGATGCAGATTCTGTCGCTGCCACAGTACCGGAAGTGTTGCGCTTGATGGTCGCCGCCTTTCCGGTGTAGGTGCTGTTGTGGAGAAGCACATCGCTCACAACCTGTCCGTTCTTCTTCGTGATCAGCTTTGTCTGCCATCTGCTGCCCGGAGTTGCCGCTTTCGCAACGACCTCTACACCCGGCTCCAGTGTTGGATCCTCGACGTAGGTCGGTGTCGGCGGATCCAGCTCCTTAATCTTCTCAGAATGCATGGAAACAGTCACGCCGTCCTCCAGAATCGGATTTCCGTAGATGGATACCGTCAGTGTCTGGTTGGAGTATGCCGCCTTGATTCCCACTGCAGTCTTTGAGTTGTTTACAAACCGCAGATCCGGACCGGCATAGCCGTCGTAGCTGACCATTGCATCCTCACCGGGAGTTACATAGGACGGCTCGTAGGTATGGGCATGGCGCTCAGTGGTCTTGAGACCTGCGAATACGACCGCATTGTAAAGAGTCGAGGACACCTGGCAGACACCGCCGCCCGGTTCCTGTACCACAACGCCGTTTGAGTAGGCGCCCGCCGGTTTGTAACCTTTTTCCGTTGTACGGTTTCCCGTCATCTTATTGAAGGAGAATTCCTCGCCAGGCTTAATGATCGTTCCGTTGATCGCCGCGCAGGCAAGACGGATATTCTCATTTCTGTCCTTGTTTGTCGTTGTCTTTGTCGTGTAGGTTCCGATGCGCTTAAAATTTTCTCGCGCCTGGGCCTCCGTGATCTCCGGCTGAACCTCGTCTGCTGTCGCCGTGATCGTCTTATTGTACTCTCCCGCCTTCATAGCAGAGAGAATATCGGATGTGAGTTTCTCCTGATCGATCTTCTTTCCGGTCTGGGCACCGGCAAATGTGAATTTATCGGATGCCTTATCATAAGTAGAGATCGATCCATTCTTCGGCTCCACATCCCATTTTGCGGCAAGCGCTTTTACTTCCACCTGAACCGCGTCATCGAGACCGTCAGTCTCCACGGTATAATCCCCGGATTCCTTCTTCGCAAATGCTTTTTCGATTACAGCGTCCACATTCGCTTCCATCAGGTTCGGGAGATCCGCGGTCTCATCGCCGAAGGAGACCTTCATCTCCCAGCCCATATCTTCCAGGACCTTCTTGATCGCCTCTGTTTTTGTCAGACCATGGACCTGGACTCCGTTCACAGTGATCTCCGCTGCCATCTCTGTCTCAGGCTCTGTCGTCTCTGTCTCCGATTCACTTTCCACGCTGGTTTTATCGTCTTCGGACCGCGCGCAGCTCTGAAAGCCCACCGCCGCACAGATCAGTAAGATCAGAACTCCGATCACGATCAGTACGATCTTTGCCATATCCGGTCCCTGGCGTCTTCCACGCCGTCTTCCGGAACCTCCTCTTCTGGATCCGGTTCCCCGGCTTCTCGCATTCTGGACTGCCATGATGCGGTCCGCGCTGCTTGACTGGCGGGAACGTCTTCCGCCCGCTCTGCTGTTTCTGTATGTGTCACTCATTTCTTCTCACCTTTTATCTTAAACCATTGATGTTCTCTGCTCCGTCAGTTCAATACTTCAAGGGTGCAGATATGCAGGTACTAGTATAGCATATTTTATAGAAAATGGAATAACAGAAATCTTAAATTTTATTCACAATTTTGTCTCAAATATGTTAAACTAGGTAACAGTTGGAAATTATTTCGGAAAGGATATTTATTATGAAATTAATAGATCTTCACATACACTCCACCGCCTCCGACGGCTCCTTAACTCCCACGGAGGTCGTAAACCGCGCCAACGATCTCGGTCTCACCGCAATGGCCCTCACGGACCATGATACCGTCGCAGGAATCGACGAGGCCCTTGAAGCCGCAAAAGATCTTGACATGGAGGTCATCCCGGGAATTGAGGTCTCCTGTATCTATAAAGGAAAAGAGATCCATATCCTGGGGCTCTACATTGATCATAAGGATCCGAAGCTGCTCTCCTTTCTAAAGGAAGCGTCCAGAAAACGCTATGACCGCAATATGGAAATGTTGGCCGCGTTTAATAAGGATGGATTTGAGATCACTGAGGAAGATCTCCTCTGCGGAAATCCCGGAACCGTCATCACCCGTGCTCATTTTGCGAGAGCGCTCTTAAAGAACGGATATGTAACTTCCGTTGACCAGGCTTTTAAAAAATATTTAAACCCGGACCGCCCATATTACCGCTCCAGGGAACTTATCACCCCGGAGGAAGTTCTCGCGACACTTCTCGGCTCCGGCGGTTTCCCGGTTCTCGCCCATCCGCTCCAGTATAAGCTCGGCTGGGCCGGCACGGAGGAACTCGTCTCCATGCTCACTGACCATGGTCTCCGCGGTCTCGAGTGTTTCCACTCTTCCAATAACCAGGATGAGAGCGGAAAGCTCCGCAAACTCGCAAAAAAATACTCCCTCGCCCTCACTGGCGGCTCTGACTTTCACGGTGCCGCAAAACCCGATATCGAGATCGGTTCCGGCCGCGGTGGGCTTCGGGTTTCGGCGCTTTACCTGGATGATATCAAACTTTCTATGTTCATGGCTGGAATGGGCAGAAGCTAAACAGCTATTGTTCTCAATATTTGCCGTACCGCCGCAGAGATCTTCGCCGCCAGCCTATGATCTCCCCCGCCGGAAGTTATTCCGACAACCGTATCGCCGTCTTTCGCGATTCCCGGAAAATAAAAATCACATTGATCCCGGTTTGACGCATTGTTTACCGGGATCTTTTTTTTGCGGCAGTCACAGACTATCTTTTCATTTACCTCCGGGGCTGCTGCTGCAAGAACAAATATAAATCGAGAAGCTTCTCCCACATTTCCCAGACTTTCAAGGTCCGTCTCATCATATCGTTTTTTCTTCCAGAGAACCTTTTCCCGCAGCTCCTCACACACTTCCGGAGATACAACAGTGATCTGGCACCCGAACTCCAAAAGCGTCCGCACCCTCCTCACCGCGATCTTTCCGCCGCCGACTACAAGCACTTGCCGCCCCTCAAGGTCCACAAACAATGGAAAATATGCCATTTTTTTCGATCCTTTCCCGGTTTTTGGTACATTTTCGACAGTCCGCCCTGCCTCCGCCAGATCTTTCCCATAAATTCCATAAAAATCCAGTTTGGATTGTTAAAATTTTATCTATTCCGTCGATTGTTTTTTCCTTACCCATCTGGTAGAATTCAAATCGTTAAAAGAAAAACGAAGTGACAGAGCAAAACAAGCGTAACTGGAATGAAAACAGGATTCGTAACAGCTGCCATGTATCCGCCCGGAGAACTGTCGGAGACAGATTTCACAGGCAATGGCACTAAGAAGTTACAGCCAGCTACAATCACCTTTTAAGGAGGTAACGAATTATGAAATTAAAAATGAGAAACATTTCCAATCTTGATACATTTTTCAAAGTCATCAACCAGTGTGACGGTGCTGTTGAGTTAAGTCTTCCGGAGGGCGGAAGCGTAAACTTAAAATCCAAGCTCAGCCAGTACTTCTCAATGGCTACCGTATTTTCTAACGGCAGTATCAAGGAGTTAAGCCTCACCACTCACAACGATGAAGATTCCAAGCGCCTGATCCAGTACATGGTTCAGGGCTGCTAAGCAGATCACAATAAAGCTGTCCCCGCCGCGCCAAAAGGCAGCGGCAGGTTTAGCCCGCCGCTAGTCGGCCATAACAAACCCTCTGGCGGCCAGACTGGAGAGCAATTCTTCCTTCCTTGCGAAGAAAGTTCCCTGTGCCATCTGGCTGCTGCCCCCGCCTCTCCCGGAGAGTTCCCCATTTAATTCCTTCGAGAGAGCGCGCATATCCTCGCTCTGGCTCCCCAGAACATAAGAGAATCCCCCATTCACACTTTCTGACAGAGCGAGGACAATCCCCCCCTTCTTACCTTCCAGCGCGAAATTCACAAAATGGCGGAGTTCCGTCATATCGAGTCCGTCTTCTATCCAGCAGATCTTGCTATTTCCACCGTTTAACTGATCCGCATAGATCTTCATGAGTTTTCTTGACATCTCCGAGCACTTTGCCTGCGTCATCGTCAGTTCATTTTTTACCTTTTCCACAGCATCCGCAGTCTTTCCAGCCTTTGCGGATAAAAGAACAGAGATCTTCTGAAGCTCTTCTCTCTTTTTCTCATAATCCATAACTGCAGCCTCACCACAGAGCAGGGAAATTCTCACGCCGCCCTTGTAGTGGATCATGGTCAGGAACTTCACAAGTCCGATCTCCCCCGTCGTCTTCACATGGGTACCGCAGCAGGCACAGGTATCACCGCCAGGAATGCTGACGATACGGATAGCACCGGTGAGTTCTTTTTTGCTCCGGTAATCCATATGGGCAAGTTCCTCAGCAGACGGGAATCCCGCATAGATCTCCCGATCTTCCCAGATAATTCTGTTTGCCTTCTTCTCAATCTCCATGAGATCTTCCCACTCTAACAGGCCATTGAGATCGATGGTGATCTCCTCAGTCCCCATATGGAATCCCACATTGTCATACCCATACTTCGCGTGAATCAGCCCGGACACAAGATGTTCGCCGGAATGTCCCTGCATATTCTGGAATCTTCTGTCCCAGTTGATCTCACCTGTCACAGTCTCACCGACCGCAAGCGGCGCATCCGTATAGTGGACGATCTCTCCCTTTACATCATGGACTGCCGTTACATGCGCTCCGCCAAGAATTCCCATATCATACGGCTGTCCGCCGCCTTCCGGATAGAATGCGGTCTGGTCCAGAACCACCTCATATCCCTTTTTCCCTTTTTCACAGGAAAGTACTTTCGCCTCGAATGTGCGGATATATGCGGAATCATAGAATAGTTTTTTCATAATTCGTTTCTCCTCTTATATTTCTGCTAGTGTACCCAGGCGCCGCTGCCGTCCACACGATATCCATCCGGAGTCACCGTGTTGGTCAGCAGGATGCCATTTTTCTTCCCATCTCTTATAAAAATTGCTGCGGGTATCTTTGCTGACTTTTCACTTTCCCATCATACCACATGAAGCAGCAAAAGTACACTCACGTTCGGTCCATATAGAATTTTTCCTTCAGCAACTGCTTCTGCCGGGAATGAACTGCAACATTTTTCATCTTCAGAGTGAAAGTCTGACATGCCATGATGCATATACTGGAAGTGTAAAGATAATTCCGGAGGAATTAACATGAGTGATTTAGCTGCTACAAACTGTGGATGTGGATGCGATGCTCCGGCATCAGGATGCGGCGGATGCGGCAACAACATGATCTGGATCATCCTGCTCCTGTGCTGCTGCGGCGGATACGGACATAACGGCGGTGGATGCGGATGCGGCAACGGCTGCGACAACAGCTGTATCTGGATCATTCTCCTTCTCTGCTGCTGCGGCGGATGGGGAAATGGATGCGGTTTCAGCTGCTGATCGAACCGGCATCTCAAGAGACTGCGGGGCGGCTAACGGCCGCCCTTTCTGTTCGTTCTCTCTGTATTTTCTTCTTTCTGAGGCCTGTTTTCCTTTTTTCTCCTCTCGCACTCCTCATCGATCTCGTAGACAGCATTTCCATCTATGACAAGTCTTCCCACGTTCTCTCCTCCCTGGGCTGGAGCCCCTTTCCCTATATTTTATTCCCCTGTCCTCTTTTCCGTGCATTTTTCGCATGAATCCGCCGGTCCTCTCATATATTGTCACATGCAGGAGGTCCCAATATGAGTGAAAAAGATTTAAAGCTGACCGACCTGGACTATGCCACAGGTGATCATCACTTACAGATGATGAAGGCCGCTCTTCCCTATCTGGATATCAGACGGCAGCGGTCTCTCTCCATGTTCATCCGTGCCAGGGAGATGATGCACACCATGGAATTTTTCCGGGAGAACGATGACGGGATGATGAGCGTATGTTCCCTGGAGTCCCCGAACCCATCCGTCGAAGATATGCTGAGTGCAGTCCGCCCATATGCAAATAAGGCGGAACAGGATACCATCGATATGATCTCTCGCTTTCTTGCCAGCCGCCGCGGACGATCCGGTTCCGGGCTCACTCCGGAACAGCTGTTTTCCATTCTTCCCCCGGATATGCAGGCACAATACGAAACCCTGCAGTTAGTCATGCAGAGTTTTGCCCCAGGAGGATCTGCCCATGGAACAACATGATCAGGAAAGATCCTGGAAATCAGATCCGCGGCTCCATCACATGGATGCGAAAAAGATCGCTTTACTGGCTTCCTTCGCCGATGAACTGGCCGCAGCCCCAGAAGCTCAAAGAATGAATCTATTTTTAGATCTGCACCGGAAGATGCGGCAGTCCAATCTGGTTTTTTCCAGCGAGGAGCGGGATCTGCTCTTTTCCATCCTGACAGAAAATCTGTCGCCGGATGGCAGAAAGAAGGCAGAAATGATCCGTCGCCTTGCCGGACAGTTCTCACCAAAATAAGGTGTATTCTGTCCTGCAAGATTTAGAGATGTCTGCTGCAGGCAAAACCATCAGGTGCGTATAGTCAAAAAGATCCCTGGAATTTCGCCACCAGTGTGAGCGATTCCAGGGATCTCTTTACTTTTACATTCCTTCCAGTTCTTCCACCTCACCGGCGATCATGATTCTCGTTCCGGAATCCATAGACTGAATCAGCATTCTCACATAGGACTGGGCAAGCTGAATCCCGCAGAAAGACTTATTCTTTGCGCCGGATTGCTGGCAGTTGACCACAAGAGCCGGGTATCCTTCAGAACCTTCCTCCGGTTTCAGGATCATGCCAAAGTTTGAGAACGCTCGCATCTCCTCCAGATTCACATACTGGTTCGACAACAAGCCAGACGGCTTCTTTGCGGTGATAACACCGAATCCATCCGCTTCCGGATCTGTGATCCAGTAATCGTCCGATGTCAGTTTATGATACGGGACGAGACTTCCCGGATCATTTTCGTTTCCAAAGGTGCTCTCCAGGCGGTAAACGCCGTAAATATCGGAATCTTCTCCCTGTGCGCCGGAAATATAACAGTTGACAGAGAAATTCTCCTGCCAAACCCCGTTTTCCGTTCTGGAGAGGTAGAGCATTCTCGAATTCCCCGGCAGCTGTTTTCTTTTCACTTTTACAACTTTATCGCTGGAACCATTTCCTGTATTTGTCTTTACCGTGTCGGTATCATTTTCTATATTATTTATGATCAGAACCAGGCTGTTCACATCATCTGCGATTCCCATCTTGTCGATCCAGCGTCCCTTGTCCTGCTGAGTCTTCCATCCAAGATCCACCGCAACCTCGTCATCTGCCGTCTGTGTCTCCAATGTGATTGTATCTACCTGGGTAGTTTTTGCCGCACCAAACACCGTTCCGCCGGAAATTCCGATCGCCGCTGTCAGCGCAAGAAATATCGCATATAAGCGTTTTCTCATGCAAAAATCTCCTTTTAAAATCAAATTCCGCACATAGGTCAAAAAGACCCACGCTTATATGTATAGTACCATACTTTACACCGCTTGTCACCGAAAAATGCATACTGACGAAATTTTGCCACAAAAATCCCCCGGTCAGCCGCATTTCTGCTGCCAGCCGGGGAACTTCTTATATCTTCAGTCTGCAGGTGCTGCCGCGCCCTGCCTTCTCTTTACTTCAAATACTTCTCAAACCACTCCATCATCTCCGTCATTCTACGGATTCTGTGTTTCGGTTTACCGCTTCTTGAGAGTTCGTGGTTCTCGCCATGGAAGAGGCACATGCGGGCCTCTACACCGAAGTATTTTAACGCGGAGAACATCTGGATCGCATCGCCCATCCAGCAGCGGTAGTCTTCGTCCGACTGAATAAAGAGGGTCGGAGTCTTTGCCATGTTCGCGTATTTTAACGGGGAGTGCTGCCACATCTTTTCCGGGCTGTTCCACGGATCCGCCTTGATCTGGTCCATATTGAAGTAATAGCCGATATCGGTGGTCATGCACTTGGATACCCAGTTGGAGATACTTCTCTGGGAGCAGGCCGCCGCGAATCTCGTCGTGTTTCCGATCACCCAGTTCGTCATGAAGCCGCCGTAGCTTCCGCCCATGACACCGAGGTGTTTCTCATCGACCTGCGGATAGCGCTTTAACACCTCATCGGTCACTGCCATACAGCACTCAAAGTCGATCCCGCCGTGTTTTCCGGTGATGTCTGCGAACTCATTTCCGCGTCCGTCACTTCCGAGCGGGTTCGTAAAGAATACGAAATATCCGGCATTCGCAAATACCTCGCTCTCGTGGAAGAACGTCGGTCCGAAAGTCGCGCGCGGACCGCCGTGGATCGTTAAGATTCCCGGATATGTCTTATTCGGGTCAAAGTTCACCGGTTTGATCACATAGCCGTCAAGCTCCAGATCCTTATATGTAAATGTGAACTCCTCGACTGGGCAGACACTGCGCTCTGCCATCACAGCATCGTTGAAGGAAGTGAGCTTCGTCTCCTCCTTTCCGTCAAACGCGTAGCACTCGGTGAGTCCCATATCACGCATACCGGTAAAGTACACGATATCGCCGGACTTCGCCAGTGTGTGGACACTGCCCTGACGGTCCAGGATCGTCTCCATATTGCCCTCAGCATCGAAGGTCCGGATCACACTCTGTTTTCTTAAGGTCGCGATAAAGTAGATCTTATCCTCGTCATGAACTGCAGAAGCACCATCTGCGAATTTACAGTCACAGCAGATGGAGTTGTGGATGCTGTCATCGTAATCGGAAAGGAGCTCCACTTTTCCGTCCTCTACTGTATACAGTTTGTCATTCTCGTTGAAACCGTATTCCTTCATGTAGGAACCAAAGAAGGTCACTTTTCCTTTGAGGATGCACGCGTAATCGATGCTCATGTCCTTCTGCTCTACAAGGGTCTTGAGCTCTCCGGTGGAGATCGTATACTGCTTTAAGCCCTGATATACGTCCTTTTTATCGGTATAAAGGCTGGAGACATAGAGGATCGTATCGTCTCCCTCTACCCAGGAATTCTCCACATTTTCATAATCCGGTGTCACGATCTCACAGGAACCATTATCCGGATCGTAAACCGCCAGTCTCGTTCTCTTCTTGTTTACGATTCCCTGACCGTTCGCCCAGAACGGAAGCTCATCGAATACTTCATAATCTTTCTCTTCCTTCCAGGCCTTGAGAGCGGCTTTCTTCTCCTCGCCCTCTTCCATATGGGAGAGATCCGGCTTATTGTAATCATATTTTACCGTGAGGACAAGTTTCTTTCCGGCTTTTTTCATCTTCACTGCCTTATACGGAACAGCGAAAGCGAACTGTGCCTCGCCACCATGGATATTCAGGGTGTAGAAGCAGGTCCAGTCTTCCTCATTCTTCGCCTTTTCCTGATAAATCTTCTCACGGTCCGCAATAAAGAGGACAGTCTCGGAATCCATCCAGATGAAGGTGCGCTCTTTCTTTCCACCTGTCAGTCTGGAAGTTTTCTTTGTCTCCATATCATAGAGCCATAAGCAGGACTCATAGCAGTTGTCTTTCTCATTGGCATCCACCACTGCCATCACCGCATGTTTTCCATCCGGTGCCGGGGTAAAGATCGTAGGATAATGATAATTTGTAAAGTCTCTGATATCGATCTGTTTCATGGTTCCAGGTCCTCTCTTTCCTATTTATATATGTAGTTTTATCGCAGGATCATTTCCCTGTCAAATCTAATATACTTACGTATCTGTTCGATACCATCACAGCCCTGCACAGCATATCACGTCAGCTCTGTCGGCAGTTCCGATTGCAGAGCAAACAATCATTTAAAACAGTATACCCCCGCCAGATACCGGCGGGGGCATATAAATGTCTCCTTATTTGCCTTCCGTCAGATGGCATGCCACGAAATGATTCGGTTCGATCTCGCGGAGTACCGGTTCCTCGCTTCTGCAGCGGTCTGTCGCATACGGACAGCGGGCAGCAAAACGGCAGCCAGGTTTCGGGTTGATCGGAGATGTGATCTCACCTTTTAAGATGATACGCTCTCTCTTCTTTTTCAGGCTTGGTACCGGAATTGCAGAGAGCAGAGCCTGTGTATACGGATGAGTCGGCTTATCGAAAAGCTGCTCAGACGGAGCTTTCTCGATGAGCTGTCCAAGATACATAACCGCGATATCATCCGCAAAGTGGTTGACAACGGAAAGGTCGTGTGTGATGAAGATATAGGTCAATCCCATCTGTTCCTGAAGATCCTGCATCAGGTTTAAGATCTGTGCCTGAATGGATACGTCAAGGGCAGAAACCGGCTCGTCGCATACAATAAGCTTCGGTTTCATCGCAAGCGCTCTTGCGATACCGATACGCTGGCGGCGGCCGCCGTCAAGCTCATGCGGATATGTATTGATCAGGCGGTCCGCAAGACCTACGACCTGCATCAGCTCACGCACACGGTCCATACGGGCTTTCGGGTCCGTAATAAGCTTCTGGAGCTTTAACGGCTCAGCAATGATCTCACTGACTGTCTTTCTCGGGTCAAGGGACGCGTACGGGTCCTGGAAGATCAACTGCATGTCACGTCTTAAGAGACGGAGTTCATTTTTATTCTTTTTACATACATCCTCACCGTCGAAGATGACCTCACCGGAGGTCGGCTCGATGAGACGTAAGATCGAACGTCCTGTGGTGGACTTACCACATCCGGACTCACCTACGATACCGAGGGTTTTTCCACGTTCCAGAGTGAAGTTCACGTCATCGACCGCATGGAGCAGTCCCTTTGGAGTGTTGAAATATTTTTTCAGGTGTTTTACTTCAAGGATCGTATCTGCCATTACTGCTCACTCCTTTCAATGGAAAATCCCGGCTCTTCGTAGCGGACGCAGCGCACATAATGCGTATCGCTCGCCCACTTCTTTTCCGGTCTGTCTTTTTTGCACGCTTCTGTGCAGTACTTACATCTCGGGGAGAACGGGCAGCCTTTCGGAAGGTTTGTCGGATCCGGCATCAGGCCCGGAATCGGCTGAAGTCTCGCCTTGCGGTCCTCAATGTTCGGAAGAGAACCGAAAAGACCTTCTGTGTATGGGTGCATGGTATGGTTGAAGATATCTTCCAGAGTTCCATGCTCAACGATCTGTCCGGCATATACAACGGAGACCTCATCACAGACCTCTGCGATAATTCCCAGATCATGGGTGATCATGATCATCGCGGATCCAAATTTCTTTCTTAAATCCTTCATCGTCTCGAGAACCTGTGCCTGAATTGTCACATCGAGAGCGGTTGTCGGCTCATCGGCAAGAAGGAGCTTCGGGTTGCAGGCAAGAGCCATAGCGATAACGACACGCTGCTTCATACCACCGGAGAACTGGTGCGGATACTCGCCGAAACGTTCTCTCGGGATACCTACCACTTCCAGCATATCGCCGGCTCTCTGTTCAGCCTCTTTCTCACTGATCTTATCATGGAGCTTGATAACCTCGGCGATCTGGTCGCCGACGGTGAGCACCGGGTTTAAGGATGTCATCGGATCCTGGAAGATCATGGAAACGGTATTTCCACGGATCGCCTCCAGCTCCTTCTGCGGCATATTTAAGATATCTTTTCCGTCAAGAAAGATGGAACCGTTTTTAATAACTCCCGGCGGGTCCGGAACAAGACGCAGGATCGAAAGAGCGGTTGTTGTCTTTCCGGATCCGGTCTCTCCTACAAGTCCTAAGGTTTTTCCGTGCTCTAACTGGATATCGATGCCGTTTACCGCCTCTACAACGCCGTCATCGGTCTCATAATGGATCACAAGATCCTTAATATCAAGAATTAAGTTTTTGTTATCTTCCAATATTTTGTCCTCCCTACTTCTTCAGTTTCGGGTCTAATGCATCACGAAGACCATCGCCTAACAGGTTCAGGGAAAGGATCGTAATGATAATCGCAATACCCGGGAATATGGTCAGGTGCGGAGCGTTTCTTAAGTAAGCACGTCCGCCGGAAAGCATTGCGCCCCACTCCGGTGTCGGAGCCTTTACGCCAAGGCCCAGGAAGCTTAAGCCGGATGTAGAAAGAATCGCGGATGCAACCTTTAATGATACCTGAACGATGATCGGTGCCATACAGTTCGGGAGAATATGGGAGGAAATGATCTCGAAGTTGTTTGCTCCGATACATTTCGCCGCCTCTACGAATTCCTGATCCTTTACGGTAAGGACGGAAGCCCGGACGATTCGCGCGTAGCCAGGCACAGATGAGATCGCGATGGCGAGCATTAAGTTGAAGATGCTCGGCCCAAGTGCGGATACGATCGTGATGGAAAGAAGAAGGCTCGGCACTGCAAGGAAGATATCCATGATACGCATGATCACGTTATCGATCTTTCCGCCGTAGAAGCCTGCGATCGCTCCTAAGGATCCGCCGATCAGAAGTGCGATGGATACGGCTACAACGCCAACGCTCAAGGATACTCTTGATCCGTGAACGAGACGTGCCAGAATATCACGTCCGAACTCATCTGTTCCGAGCCAGTGAGCCGCGCTCGGGGTCTGGAGACGGATAGCTGTGTTCTGTTTGATAACAACGGTATTGTAATCGAACAGGAAATCCGCAAAGATAGAGATCAGTACGAGGAGAGCGACGATTCCAAGACCGATCATTGCCATTTTATTCTTTTTTAAGCGGCGCCAGATCTCTTTAAACTGACCGCGCTTCTTTACAGCCGCGCCGGATGCCGCTTCCTGATTCTTTGATGTTCCCATACGCTTTCCTCCTTATTTTTTCTTATACTGCGCTTTGATACGCGGATCAATGAAAGCGTAGAGAATGTCCACGCAAAGGTTTACGATACTGAAGGTAATGGTCATCATGATAACGCCGCCGAGGACTAACGGGGCATCTTTACTCTTGATGGAGTCTACCAGGAGACGGCCAACGCCAGGCCATGCAAATACGGTCTCGGTAAGAGTCGCGCCGCCAAGAAGGGAACCGAACTGAAGGCCGATAACGGTAACGACCGGGATCAGTGCATTCTTTAATGCGTGTTTCCGGATCACCATTTTCTCCGGCACACCCTTCGCTCTCGCGGTACGGATATAATCCTGACGGATGACCTCAAGCATGGAGGAACGCGTCATACGGCAGATCAGCGCTGCGTCGCCGGTACCAAGGGTGATCGCCGGCATAATGTAGTTCTTCCAGGATCCCATACCGCCGGATGGAAGCCATCCAAGGTTTAAGGAGAATACGATAATGAGCATCAGGCCCAGCCAGAAGTTTGGCGTCGCGACACCCAATAGGGCGGCGACCATTCCGACATTATCGATCGCGCTGTACTGCCTCGTCGCACTGATGATACCGATTGGGAGTGCGATCGCTACTGCTACCAGGATCGACCAGAATGCAAGCTTTGCTGTGTTCGGGAAAGCTGCCATGATCGTCGGGAAAACGTCACGTTTTGTCTTGTAAGATTTACCCATATCGCCGTGAAGAAGGTTCAACATATATTTTCCGTACTGAACGATAACCGGCTGGTCAAGTCCGAGGTCTTTTCTTGTCGCTTCGATCGTCTCTGCGTCTGCCGACTCACCTGCGATCATCGCTGCTGTATCACCTGGCGAAAGGCTTAAGATGAAATAAACCATGAATGTCACGCCGATCAATACCGGGATCAGCATCGCAAGTCTCTTTAACACATATTTGCTCATGCACACCATCCAATCTACCGCATCCCGCGGCTGTTTTTTTGTGTTTCCGAAACCCGTCTATCGGGCCGAAGTTCCGGATCCTTGTCTCAGGGTTTCTGGAATGTTTTCCGGGCTTTCACCGGATTCTGGAAATAGGTACGGATCCCTTTCGTGATCCGTACCCTGTCTTTGCATGGACTCTGTCCTTTTTGGGGATCAGATATTATTTTTCGTAATGGCAGTTGCCAAGGTAATGCTGTGCGCCTTTGTGAAGCTTGAAGCCCCTTAAGTCTGCGCGGACACCGACGTTATCGTATTTGTAGTATAACGGGCACCACGGGGAGATCTCGTGGAGACGATCCTGAAGTTCCTTGTAGAGTCCCATACGCTTGGTATCATCGCTTTCCTCCTGAGCGGCGATAATGAGTTCGTCGACCTTCTCATCTGTTAAGAATGCACGGTTGCCGGTTGCACCATGGTTCTCAGAGTAGAATAACTGGTAGGTGCTTCCGTCTGCGTCAAAGCTTGTGTTGGACCATCCGAGGATGAACATCTCGTGATCACCTGCATTTAAGGAATCAAGCAATGCGCCCCACTCATAGGTAGAAATATCAACGGTGATTCCAACTTCAGCGAGCTGTGCCTGAACGATCTGCGCGGAACGTGTACGAACGTCACCGTTTACATAGAGACTGCACTCAAATCCATTCGGATAACCTGCTTCCGCAAGGAGCTCTTTTGCCTTTTCCGGATCGTACGGATAAGCTTCCTCCTCTTCAGACCAGCCCGGGATCGTGGAGTTGATATAGCTGTTTGCCACAGTACCGCGTCCCTCAATGATCGTATCAACGAAGGTCTGTTTATCCAGCGCGTAGTTGACTGCCTGACGGACTCTCTCGTCGGAGAACTTCTCTTTTGTTGTATTCATTCCGAGATACTCAATGGAAGAAGACGGCTGGGAAAGAAGCGCTACGTCGGAGTTTGCTTCCACATTCGCACAGTCTGTCGGGTCAACGTTCCATACAAGATCGACTTCTCCTGCCTCAAGAGCGATCGTTCTTGCACTTCCCTCCGGGATTACGCGGACAGTAATGGAAGTTGCGATCGGTTCTGTACCCCAGTATTTTTCGTTTTTTGTGAGGGTGTAGTGATCGTTCGGAACCCACTCCGTGACCGTGAACTCACCGGATCCGAGTACATTCTCCACATCGCCGTAAGCATCGCCTGCTGCTGTGACAGCTGCCTCAGAAACGATACTTAAGTTTGTCTGGGTAACGATTGTCTTGAACGCTGCGTATGGCTGTGTGAGTTTGAAGGTTACGTGGTAATCATCGTCAGCGATAACCTCTGCGATCTTTGAAGTATTGGACTTTGTCTTCGGCATATCCTTCGCACGGTCATATGTAAACTTTACATCCTTCGCTGTTACCGGTGTTCCGTCTGAGAAGCATGCATCCTCACGGAGCTTGAAGGTATACTCTGTATCACTCTTCATCTCATAGCTCTCAGCCAGATCAGGAACAAGGTTACCGTCATCGTCGATATCCATCAGTGTGCTGTATACGTGATGGATCAGTACTCCGGATGTGGTATCCTGCTGTCCTGCCGGATCCAGTGTGACAACATCTGCGCCCATAGCCACAACGATATCTGTCTTTGTGATCTCGCCGCTTCCGCCGTTATCGGTAGTTGTCTGCGCGCTGCCGCCCGCCGGTGCGTTTGTAGACTGATCAGTGTTTCCACCTCCGCAGGCTGTAAGGATCATAGCTGCTGCCATTGCCATTGCTGTTGTTCTTGCAATACCCCTTCTTTTCATTCACAAATTCCTCCTGTTTTTTTCTACCGCTCCCCACAGCGGTCGCACTTCATAACGGTAACATATGTCAGTATTCACTATACCCGTCATGCAGTACTTAGTTCGTTCTCATGAAGCAATGATAACAGTATTGAACATATTTGTCAATAATTTTCAATTTACACGGGGTTATTTTAGCAATTTTCATAAATTATTGTGATCTTTTTTGTATTGTATTTACTGTACTCCTATCACACTGATGGGTTGACCCCTTTCCGAAGATCCGCCCTATAAACCGTCTTTAACGAAGTCGGTGCTGCCGATTGCACTTCTCACTTCCGAGAGGCGCCCACGGCGTTTATTCGTCTCCTCCGGGTTATCCATGGCGGCGAAATATATCAGGGCGTTCGCCACTGACATATATCCCATCACGGAATTATAAAAGAACAGGTCGTGGTTATTGCAGGTAAAAACGGTCGTTCCGTAGGACGCGATCGGTGAAGTCCTCTGATCCGTGACGGCGATCTGCGGAATCTTCTTCTTATCGAGATACCTTGCGGTATTCACGATATGTTTCGCGTATCCGGGTGCGGAAAAGATGATCGCGCAGTCCTCCGGTGTGGCGTGGGCCAGGTAATTATTGTAGAGAGCCCGGCTCAGATTCGAGAGATCGAGCGTCTCCAGCCCCAATGTCAGAAGTCTTCTCGTCGTGTAGGCACAGAGTCCAGTTACCAGCTCGCTTCCCACCACATAGATCTTCCGGGACTGCCTGATGATTGCCACTGCGGAGAGGATATCCTTTAAGGAGACCTGTTCAAAGGTCTTCGCGATCACATTCTTCTCGTTCGCGACGAACTCCTGAAACATCTCCTCCTTGTCGTGATCACCGAACCGGATCCCGCCCACATGATCCGCGATCCTGTTCAAACCATCCCCATGGACCAGTCTCGTCTGCAAATGCTCCCGAAGACGGTTCTTCATCTCCACGAAGCTCTGGGCCCCGATCTTCTTTGTGAACCTTAATATGGTCACCTCCGTCACACCCAGTGTCTCCGAAAGCTCTTTCAGGGAGTAAAAGCAGACCTGATCCGGATATTTGAAGATAAAATCCGCGATCCTTTTCTGAACCGGGCTGAGTTTTTCATAGCTTGCGTTTACTTCTTCGAGAATTCCCATGCTCATCTCCTCCTGTTTTACTATTCAGCCCTATCCCTATTTTATCAGCGAATTCTCTGAATAGTTATAATTCACTATACATCGTACTATACATGATAGTGACATTATAACCGAACATCTCATGCATTTCCAGTATTTTTTGTGTAATTTTTAAAGAATATGCTCTGACACATTCGCGCGGCCGTTTGCGGCGATCTGCATCTTCGCACGGGTGCGTGTCATTGAAAAGGGGCAGACACCTTTATGCCTGCCCCCGTCTTTCACATTTTAAATATTATCAATCTTCATAGTGGCAGTTGCCAAGGTAGTGCGTTGCGCCCTTGTGAAGCTTGAATCCCTTTAAGTCTGCGCGGACACCGACATTGTCATTTTTGTAGTATAACGGACACCACGGGGAGATCTCATGGAGATAAACCTGAAGCTCTTTGTATAACTCCATACGCTTGGTGTCGTCACTCTCTTTCTGCGCGTTGATGATCAGCTCATCGACTTTATCATCAGTTAAGAATGCACGGTTACCGGTTGCTCCATGGTTTCCGGAATAGAATAACTGGTAAGTACTTCCATCCACGTCGAAGCTTGAATTCGACCATCCGAGGAGGAACATCTCATGCTCACCTGCATTTAAGGAATCGAGAAGAGCGCCCCACTCATAGGTAGAGATATCAACCGTGATTCCAACCTCTGCAAGCTGGGCCTGAATGATCTGGGCGGAACGGGTACGAACGTCGCCGTTTACATAGATCTTGCATTCGAATCCGTTCGGATAGCCGGCTTCCGCAAGAAGCTCCTTCGCCTTCGCCGGATCATACGGATAAGCTTCCACCTCGTCGGTCCAGCCCGGGATCATCGAGTTGATGTAGCTGTTTGCTACAGTTCCACGACCCTCAATGATCGTATCAACAAATGTCTGTTTATCCAGCGCGTAATTGATCGCCTGTCTGACTCTCACATCCTTGAATTTCTCTTTTGTCGTATTCATACCGAGATATTCGATGGAAGAAGACGTCTGGCTCAACAGCGTCACATCCGGATTTGCCTCGATGTTCGCACAGTCTGTCGCGTCAACGTTCCATACAAGATCGACCTCGCCTGCCTCAAGGGCAATGGCGCGGGCGCTTCCCTCCGGGATCACGCGGCAGGTGATCGTTGTAGCGATCGGCATCTCACCCCAGTATTTTTCGTTTCTTGCCAGGGTGTAGTGGTCGTTCGGGACCCACTCGGTAACCGTGAACTCACCGGATCCGAGAACATTGTCAACATCACCGTAGGACTCTCCCGCCGCTGTGACCGCCGCCTCGGAGACGATGCTTAAGTTGCTGTTTGTAATGATCGTCTTAAAAGCTGCATACGGCTGTGTCAGCTTAAAGGTAACATGGTGATCGTCGTCCGCGATAACCTCCTCGATCTTGGAGGTATTGGATTTCGTCTTCGGCATATCCTTCGCGCGGTCAAATGTAAACTTTACATCCTTCGCTGTAACCGGCGTGCCATCAGAGAAGCATGCGTCCTGTCTCAGGGTGAAGGTATATTCCGTGTCACTCTTCATCTCGTAGCTCTCTGCCAGATCCGGAACAAGGTTGCCATCATCATCGATATCCATCAAGGTACTGTACACATGTTTCATAAGTACACCGGAAGTGGTATCCTGCTGTCCTGCCGGATCCAGGGTCACGACGTCAGAGGCCTGGGCAAAGACGATATCTGTCTTTGTGATATTTCCGCCTCCGGAGCTTTCCGCTGTCGCCTGAGTCTCACTGCCGTCTGCCGCCGCGGTCGTTGCCGCCGCATTGTTTCCACCTCCGCACGCTGTCAGCACCATTGCTGCTCCGACAACGGCTGCCACCGATCTCGCTGCTGTTCTTTTTTTCATTCACATGCCCTCCTTCAAGTTATTTCTGTTTCGTCAGAGTGTTATTGGTAATTCGTGAATGTAAATATTTACTATACCTATATATACACTCTTTTCTGAATTCCATGATTAAAGGATATCATTTTCTAATATTTTTGTCAATAAAGTTTTCCTTTCTGCGCATTTTTTGTTTAATTTGTTTATTTTATTTGGTTTCAGCAATTCTATAGCCATAATCTGTTTACAATTTGTTCAAAATTAACAAAGAGGGATTTCTGCTATGTATAGTAAACGCTAACACTTTCCGGTCTTCGTATCTTCAGATGGATCGTTTTATCCTTTATTTTCTCAAAAGGGCGGGATCAAAAAGATCCCGCCCCAAATTTCTCCGAATATTTATATTATCAGAAATTTATTAAACGATTTGAATGCTCCTGATTTCGCTGTATCTATTCTTCGTAATGGCAGTTACCAAGATAATGCTGTGCGCCTGCATGAAGAGTAAATCCCTTTAAGTCTGCGCGCACACCAACGTTATTCTCTTTGTAGTATAACGGACACCACGGAGATTCATCATGAAGTACAAACTGGAGTTCTTTGTAAAGTTCCATACGTTTTGACTCTTCGCTCTCCCGCTGTGCAGAAAGGATCAGTTCATCAACCTTGTCATTTGAGAAGAATGCGCGGTTTCCGGTTGCACCATGATTTCCGGAATAGAATAACTGATAGGTACTTCCGTCCGGATCAAAGCTCGTGTTGGACCAGCCAAGAAGAAACATTTCGTGTTCGCCTGCATTTAAAGTATCAAGAAGGGCACCCCACTCATATGTGGAAATGTCAACCTTGATTCCTACATCCGCAAGCTGAGCCTGAAGAATCTGTGCAGAACGGGTACGGAGATCGCCATTTACAAAAATCGAGCATTCAAATCCATCCGGATATCCGGCTTCCGCCAACAATTCTTTCGCTTTTTCCGGATCATACGGATAAGCTTCCACTTCATCGGTCCATCCCGGGATTGCTGCATTGATATAGCTGTTTGCTACAAGACCGCGTCCTTCAATGATCGTGTCAACGAAGGTCTGCTTATCAAGGGCGTAGTTGATAGCCTGACGGACTCTCTTATCAGAAAACTTTTCTTTCTGGGTGTTCATTCCCACGTAGTCAATACCTGTTGACGGCTGTGAAAGAAGTTTTACGTCGGGATTTGACTCTACATTTGCGCAGTCTGTCGGATCTACGCTCCAGACAACATCAATCTCTCCTGCTTCAAGAGCGATCGTGCGGGCACTTCCCTCCGGGATCACACGACAGGTAATAGAGGTTGCGATCGGCATCTCCCCCCAATAATTATCGTTTCTTACAAGAGTATAATGATCGTTCGGCACCCACTCTGTTACTTTAAATGGCCCTGATCCGAGAAGATTATCCACATCACCATATGAATCTCCCGCTTCCGTCACGGCTTTCTCTGAAAGGATACTCAGGTTGTGCTGTGTTACGATTGTTTTAAATGCTGCATACGGCTCTGTCAGTTTAATCGTTACCTCATGATCCCCATTTACGGTAACCTCCTCGATCTTTGAGGTATTCGACTTTGTCTTCGGCATTCCCTTCGCGCGATCCAGAGAAAATTTAACATCCTGAGCTGTCACTGGAGTGCCGTCCCAGAAGCAGGCATCCTCGCGGAGTTTAAACACATACTCCGTGTCGCTCTTCATCTCATAGCTTTCTGCCAGATCCGGAACCACCTTTCCTTCATTATCAACGTCCAAAAGCGTACTGTACGCATGTTTCATCAGCACACCCGAAGTCGTATCCTGTTGTCCCGCAGGATCAAGCGTAACAATATCCGACGCCTGACCGACAACGATATCTGTTTTTGTGATCTTCCCGCTTTCTGCACTCTCAGAAGCTGTCTGAGTCTCTCCGCCGGAAGAAGCACCTGTCGTAGGAGCTGTAGTGTTTCCACCTCCACAGGCTGTGAGCACCATTGCTGCCCCCATAAGTGCCGCCATCGACCTCGCTGCTGTTCGTTTTTTCATTCGCATATCCTCCCTCTTATTTTCAGACAGGTATCTCATCTGCACTGTCCTTCTCAAAATTTATGAAATAAGAATATCACCATTTGTTACTTATTGTCAATTAAATTCACACTTTTACGATTATTTTGTTTATTTTGTATAATTTATTTTCTGTTTTTCGACATTATGTACACGTGCAAGGAACATATGTCTTTATTGACTCGTAGAAGCAAAAAAGGCACTGAAAGCCGTTTCTGCTTAGGAAGCGGCTTTCAATGCCTCAATCTGACGCAGCAGATGCGCAGACCTGCTGAATCATTACTTTTTATTTTACAACAATATTTACGATCTTCTTCGGAACATAGATCTCCTTCACGATGTTTCCGGTGATCTTTCCTTCTACCGCAGCTTTACCCGCAGCGATCGCATCCTCTTTTGCGATGTCAGCCGGAACCATGATGACCGCTTTTACCTTACCGTTAACCTGTACGGCAACCTCGATCTCATCGTCCTTCATTGCTTCCTCATCGCACTCCGGCCATGTTGCATGGAATACGCTGTCCGTGCCGCCGAGTTCTCTCCAGAGTTCCTCGCCAAGATGCGGTGTGAACGGAGCCAGTAAGATCACGAATGTCTTTAATGTCTCCTTATCGATTCCGCCCTCTTTCTTCGCAACATCTGTCAGCTTATTGCAGTACTCCATGAATCCGGATACGACCGTATTCAAGCTGAACTGGTTGAAACGTGTCTCGATATCGTAGACAAGCTTGTGGCGGAGCTTCACCATCTCCTTTGTCTCCTTGATATCCTTGTCCTTGCTGTCCATCACAAGGTTGTAGAAACGATTTAAGAATCTGGCAACGCCCTCGATTCCTCTGTCGTCCCACTCGGCATCGAGTTCCGGCGGACCAACGAAGAGCTCGTACATTCTCAACGCGTCACAGCCGTAATCTCTTACGAGATCATCCGGGGAAACGACATTTCCTTTGGACTTACTCATCTTGATACCGTTCTTACCGGTGATCATGCCCTGGTTGAACAGCTTCTTGAACGGCTCATCAAAATCAACCACTCCGATATCATATAAGAACTTCGTGTAGAATCTGGAGTACAGGAGGTGAAGAACGGCATGCTCAACACCGCCGATATACATATCTACCGGAAGGTACTTGTCTGCTTTCTCTTTGGATACGAGTTCCTGATCGTTCTTGTTATCGACATAACGTAAGAAGTACCAGGAGGAACCGGCCCACTGAGGCATTGTGTTTGTCTCACGTTTTGCCGGAGCGCCACAGCACGGGCAGGTGGTGTTTACCCAGGAGTCGATCGCCGCAAGCGGGGACTCACCGGTACCGGTCGGCTGATAGCTCTCAACCTCCGGAAGTTTTAACGGAAGCTGGTCTTCCGGAACCGGAACATTGCCGCACTTCGGGCAGTGAACGATCGGGATCGGCTCGCCCCAGTAACGCTGACGGGAGAATACCCAGTCACGGAGCTTGTAGTTGACAGTCTTTTTACCGATACCCATCTTCTCGATGATGTGCGGAGCTTCTTTCTTTAATACGGAGGATTCCATGCCGTTCCACTCGCCGGAGTTGATCATGGTTCCCTTCGCGTCTGTGTAAGCTTCTGTCATATTCTCGATCTCTTTGCCATCCTGAGCGATAACCTGGATGATCGGGAGACCAAATTTCTTTGCGAACTCGAAGTCACGGTCGTCGTGTGCCGGTACGCACATGATCGCGCCGGTACCGTAATCAGCAAGTACATAGTCGGACAGCCAGATCGGAACCTCTTTACCGTTTAATGGGTTGATGGCGTAGGAGCCCGTAAATACGCCTGTCTTTTCCTTGCCCTGGAGACGGTCTACGTTGGACTTCATGGAAGCATCGAAGATGTACTTCTCTACTGCTTCTCTTGTCTCGTCTGTTGCCAGCTCTTTTGCGAGCTTGTGCTCCGGGGAGAGAACCATAAAGGTCGCGCCGTGGAGCGTATCCGGTCTTGTCGTGTAGACGGTGATCTTCTCATCACGTCCTTTAACCGGGAAATCCACCTCTGCACCGTAGGATTTACCGATCCAGTCTGTCTGCATCTTTTTAACCTTCTCCGGCCAGTCGAGCTTGTTGAGGTCATCTAAGAGACGGTCTGCGTACGCTGTGATCTTCAACATCCACTGGCGGAGGTTCTTCTTTGTAACCGGTGTACCGCAGCGCTCGCAGCAGCCGTTTACAACTTCCTCGTTCGCAAGGCCTGTCTTACAGGACGGGCACCAGTTGATCGGGAATTCCTTCTCGTATGCAAGACCTTTTTTGAACATCTGTACGAAGATCCACTGGGTCCATTTGTAGAAGGACGGATCTGTCGTGTTTACTTCCATATCCCAGTCATAGAGCGCTGCGATCTGGTTGATCTGGCGTTTGATATTTTTGATATTTGACGCTGTGGAGATTGCCGGATGAACGCCCATCTTGATCGCGTAGTTCTCAGCCGGAAGACCAAACGCGTCCCAGCCCATCGGGTGGATCACATATTTTCCCTTTAATAACTGATAACGGCTCCATACATCGGAGATTACATAACCTCTCCAGTGACCTACATGAAGTCCGCTGCCGGACGGATACGGGAACATATCCAGGCAGTAATATTTTTCTTTCTTTCCATCATTGACATTGATCGGATTCTTTTCCCAGTTCTCACGCCACTTGCTCTCAATGGCGGTGTGGTTGTACTGTGCCATGACGCTTTTCTCCTCCATTTCATATCGTTGAAGGCGGTACAAAAATACGCTCCGCGGATTTCGCCCGCCGCCGCTGCATTTACCAGAATCCGGGAGCTGCCCGGTCCTGTTCGATTGCCTGACAGCTTTTCCGGCTGCCGGACAACAAAAAAGTCCCTCTATCTCTATCATAATTTTATAGAGACGTGGGGGACTTAGATTCTCACGCGGTACCACTCTATTTCATACAGGGCTTTCACCCGTATGCACTCATTTTCCGATAACGGCGGAAACCGGCAATGCCTATCTGAGGATATCCGCAGACAGCGTTTCGTTTTCCCGCTGCCCTGCCCGCTCTTTCAGCATGCTGCTCCGAGGCGAGTTCGGAAAGCTTCTGGACTCTGCCTCGCACCGCCCGGCAGTTCTCTGTACCCCGTCTTCTCTCTTACTGTTCCTCTTCGACGCATTTTAACTCAATAAATTTACCATAGAATCCCGGTTCTGTCAAGGTGTCATGCACAGCTCGATCCTGCAGTCATGCATGGTTCATATGCATGGTCGATTCTGCAGAAAACCAGTTGACTTTTTGGGGGTTCTTATTTAGTATGGAAGGACAGGTCTCTGCCTGAATTTTATCAGAAAAAGCGGTATTGCGGCATTTTTTCTGCCCGCCGCCAAAATACAAGGGGGATATCCATGGAATACATCCATAATCTGATCTGGCTCTGCCCGCTCCTCTTCATTGCGGGATTTATCGACTCTATCGCCGGAGGAGGCGGCCTGATCGCGCTTCCGGCTTATATGATGTGCGGAATGCCGATCTACTATGTTTACGGCTGCAACAAGTTCCAGTGCGCCTTCGGAAGCACCGTTGCGGCATGGAAATACTTTAAAAACGGCTGTCTCGACCTTAAGATCACGCTGATCAGCGCAGTGACCTCGTTCCTCTGCTCCATGCTCGGAACCAGAATCATCTTTTACCTCAAAGAGGAACAGATCCGCTCGATGTTAATGGTACTGCTTCCACTCACCGCGGTCCTCGTGATCTTTATGAAGAACGCCTGGAACTATACCGATACGAAAAAGCCGCTGATCCTGCCGAATGTGCTCCGCGCCCTTTTCATCGGAATGACCATCGGTCTTTACGACAGTCTCTACGGGCCGGGCGGCGGTACGATCGCCATGCTGCTCTTCACGTTTCTTTTAAAATACGATGTCCGCACGGCCTCCGGAAACGCGAAGCTCACGTTGATCGTTTCCAACTACACAGCGCTTCTCTCCTATATCCTTTCCGGAAATGTGTTCTACATGATCGCGATCCCATGTGCCGTAAGCAACGTTCTCGGAAACTATATCGGTGCCGGCTTCGCCATCAAAAACGGCGCGAAGATCATCCGGCCGGTGATGATCTGCGTGGTGACGGTGCTGATCGTGAAAATTGTTCTTGGAAAGTAAACTGATACGAGCGTGCTTATTTTACATAGGCACGCTCGTTTACTATCATCCATTCACCCGTATCCGTTTTCCCGCTATTTCCCCCTTACCAAGCCGGAAACTACCTGCGCTTTCCATCCCAGCTTCCGTCCGGGATCGGGTTGAAATAGTACCATTTTTCATTGATCTCGATCTCCCGGCACTTAGTTAAATCCGAAGAACTTCTGCGCGATCTTATATCCCGCGATGGAGAGGGATCTTCCGCCTTTTCCCGGAAGGTTCATGCCCTGTCCCAGGAATCCCCAGCGGAGGCGCAGGTAGAGCGCCGGATTGGATTTCTTTAACTCTTCCCACAACGCTTTTTTCTTTGCCATATTCTCCTCGCTGCCAGACTTGATCGCAAGGATCGAGCAGATGACCATCATGATCTCCAGATAGCGGACCATATAGTGGCGGAGCTTCCGGTTCTGGATCTTTGTCACATCGTAGTAGCCAAGCATCAGCTTCGTCACACGGATCTGCTGGTCGATCCTTCCGATCATGACCTGTTCGTTGACAGACTGATCCGAGCGGCCGATAAAATAGCGATAAAAGTTCACATTAAGATAGTACATCGTATGTACATGCGGGAGCGGCTCGTAGACAAAGATATTATCCACATAGAACGTGTGCTCCGGGAGTTCCAGCTTGCAGTCTCTTAAGAGCTCGGTGCGGTAGATCACGGAGTGCATCAGGATATACTGTCCTGCCACAAATACCTTCACATTGCTCCAGGTAAAGATCTCGTTCTTCGGAAGCGCCAGATTATAGTTCATGACTTTCTTGTGCTTCGCGCCCTGTTTCTCATAGACAAAGTTTGTGATCAGCATATCCAGGGTATCTTTTCCGTAAACAAAGCGGCGCAGGGTGTCGAGCACCTGCCTGTAGGCCTGCTCATTTACCCAGTCATCACTGTCCACAACCTTAAAATAGATTCCGGTCGCGGCCTTTAATCCCGCGTTAACCGCAGCGCCGTGTCCACCGTTCTCCTGGTGGATCGCCTTACAGATACCCGGATATTCTTTTTCATAACGGTCAGCGATCTCCGCCGTATTGTCTTTTGTGGAACCATCATCCACGATCAGGATCTCCACCTCATTTCCGCCCGGAAGCAGAGACTTGATACAGTTTTCCATATACGCCGCTGAATTGTAGCACGGAATTGCTATCGATAACAGCTTCAAAATTGTTTCCTCCTTACGTTCCCCCTGATAGGGAATTTTTCGTTACCGGCTGTGTAGGACACGGATGGCAGCGATTTTCGACTCAGTTGTTCTTATTTTAGCATAAATTATCTGAAAAAGCAAAAAATTATTTCTTTCGATTCTCTTTCGTTCCCTAAGCTTCTGACCAGCTTCTGCCGCCCCAGGACCATGCAAAATTTTCTGTCCGGAAAATTCCTGTCTGTGTACAGTAACAAATTTCCATCTGAGTCCCATCATAAAACTTTGAGTTTTTTCTTCCATAATCACTTAAAATATGGTAAAATATCTGAAAATACATAAAAGCAGGCCGCTTCCTACCGATCCGCGGAGAAAACTTATCCGCGGCTCCCACTTAAGCAGATCTGCCCCAACGATATCGGTATGAAATAGAAATGAGGGATTCGATATGGCAAAGAAAAGACTTGTTTTAGCACTTGGACATGACGCTCTCGGAACGAACCTTCCGGAGCAGAAGACCGCCGTTACAAAGACGGCGAAAGCCATCGCTGATTTTATTCAGGACGGCTGGCAGGTTGTGATCACCCACGGAAATACTCCGCAGCTCGGTATGATCCACACCGCGTTAAATGAATTTGCGAAAAACCATGAAGGTTACACTCCGGCTCCGATGTCTGTCTGCTCCGCAATGAGCCAGGGATATATCGGCTACGATCTCCAGAACGCTCTCCGCTCCGAGCTTATCAAACGCGGCATCTACAAGGCCGTATCTACGATCTTAACACAGGTCACGGTTGACCCGTACGACGAGTCCTCCTACACTCCTATGAAGGTGGTTGGACGTGTGATGAGTGCTGAGGAGGCGAAGGAAGAAGAAGCGAAGGGTAACTTCGTTGTGAAGGAAGGCGAAGGCTATCGCCGTATCGTTGCGGCTCCGAAGCCGGTCGCAATCGTTGAGATCGACGCGATCCGCGCTCTCGCTGATGCTGACCAGCCGGTGATCGCTGCAGGCGGCGGCGGAATCCCGGTTATGGAACAGGGCTCCCACCTAAAGGGTGCCAGCGCTGTCATCGAGAAAGACCGCGCAGCCGGACTTCTCGCGAAGGAGCTTGACGCTGATGTCCTGATGTTCATCACAGGTGTTCCGAATGTCGTATTAAACTACGGCAGTGACCATCCGATCAACATCGATAAGATGACAACGGCTGAGGCAGCCCGCTATGCCGGGGAAGGCCACTTTAAGACAGGGTCGATGCTGCCGAAGGTTGAAAGCTCCATCGACTTCATCAACGCAGGAAAAGGTCGACGCGCGATCATCACTTCCCTTGACGGTGCAAAGAGTGCTTTAGCAGGTAAAGGCGGCACGACGATCCAGTAGGCAATACATTCTGATTTGACTTAGGTCAATCTTATTTAAATCTGGAACAAACAAGAATATGATCCCAGGGAGTTCTATACAGGCACTTCTCTGGGATCTTTTTTCAAATAATCTTCTCCCAACTGTTCTAATCATCCAAATCTCTTTAGTGAAAATAATAAAGAATGCACCTTGGCGTATTCTCGCGCGGTCGCTTGCGACAATCTACATCTTCACGCGAGTATGTATCATTGTCACGTTAGTGCCTTTTGTGTAATAGGAAATTCCTTGTAATCTCCTATTACACAAAAAAGACCCGCCAGAAAGCATTTCTGCCTTCCGCGGGTCTTTCATTTTTCTACAAGTTGTTATCCAATCAGATAATAACATGTGCCGGACACTTAGCCGCGCACTTGCCGCAGCCGGTACACTTTGTGTAATCGATCACAGCAACGTTGTTATCCATATGGATCGCATCGAATTCACACTGCTTTGTGCAGAGCGTACATCCGATACAGCCTGCCTCGCAGACCTTCTTGACAGCCGGTCCTTTGTCGTGGGAGCTGCACTGTACGAGGTGGTTTGCCTTGTACGGAACAAGCTCGATCAGGTGACGCGGACAAGCCTCCGCACACTTACCACAGGCAACACACTTCTCCTTGTCGACAACGGCAACACCGTTTACAACATGGATCGCGTCAAACTGACATGCCTTCACACAGCTTCCGGAACCGAGACATCCGTAGTTACAGCCCTTGGAGCCGCCGCCCGGAACTGCGTCTGCGATCTTGTGACAGTCGTCAATACCATAATAGTTGTATTTCACGGTTGCCTTATCGCAGGTACCTTTACATTTTACAAATGCAACCTTCTTCTCAGCGGAACCAGCCTCAACGCCCATGATCGCAGCGATCTTTTCTCCTACCGGAGCGCCGCCGACCGGACACTGGTCAACCTTTGCCTTGCCCTCTGCAATTGCTTTTGCAAGAGCGTCACAGCCTGCGTAACCGCAGCCGCCGCAGTTGTTGCCCGGAAGCTCTGCACGAACCAGAATTTCCTTCTCGTCTACTTCTACTTTAAACTTCTCGCTGGCGATTCCAAGGAGTACGCCGATGACGATACCGACGATACCGACAACCGCAGCAGCGATGATAATGCCTGTCATGTTCATCTCTCGTTCCTCCTTAAATCATTCCGGAAAATCCGAAGAGAGCGATCGACATTAAGCTTGCTGTGATCAGGACGATCGGGGATCCCTGAAAAGCGTGCGGCACATCATTGTGCTCGATCTTCTCACGGATACCTGCAAGCAGGACGATGGCGATCAGGAATCCAACGGAAATACCGATACCGTTTACGACACTCTGAATGAAGTTGTAGCTCTTCTGTACGTTTGTCAGCGCAACACCGAGAACCGCACAGTTTGTTGTAATTAACGGAAGGTATACGCCGAGTGCCTCATAAAGGCTTACCATGTTCTTCTTTAAGAACATCTCAACGAACTGAACCAGAGCCGCGATTACAAGGATAAATACGATCGTCTGTAAATACTCGATATGGAGCTTTACGAGAACGAAATCGTAAACAAGGCTTGTGCAGGCAGATGCGATCGTAATAACGAATACGACTGCAGCGCCCATACCAGCTGCTGTCTCTGTTTTCTTGGATACACCAAGGAACGGGCAAAGACCGAGGAACTGGCTTAAAACAACGTTATTCACCAGGGCAGAACCGATGGCGATCAATAAAAGTTCTTTCATTTCTCCATTTCCTCCTTAATTTTCTTTGCCGGCATCTGCTGCTTCAGTCTTAGCTGCCTCTGCTGCTTTTGCAGCCTCAGCTGCCTTCTTAGCTGCGAGAGCCTTCTCTGCTGCTGCCTTCTTTGCTGCCGCTGCGGCTGCTGCTTCCTCTGCCTTCTTCTCAGCAAGAGCAGCATGGTTTGTCATGCTGACACAGCCTGCACAGCTTGCACAGTTACCGCCGCATACAAGATCAGACTTCGGTGCGTCACCGTTGGTCGCGCATGGAAGACGGAGCTTGTTCTGGATCGCGGAAAGCATAGCCAGAGTGAACAGAGCACCCGGTGCAAGGATGATGATGGAAATGTGGTAAGCTTCCGGAATGATGGTGTGTCCGAAGATCGCACCTGCACCGAAGAGCTCACGGCACATACCGATGACGGTAAGAGAAAGGGAGAATCCAAGTCCCATACCAAGACCATCGAAGAAAGATTCAACCGGACCGTTCTTGCAGGCATATGCCTCTGCACGGCCAAGGATGATACAGTTAACAACGATAAGCGGGATATAAATACCCAGGGATGCATACAGGGACGGAACGTAGCCCTGCATTAAGAGCTGTACGACTGTAACCAGGCTGGCTACGACTACGATGAATGCCGGAATACGGACTCTGTCCGGAATGATCTTACGCAGTGCGGAGATCAGCAGGTTGGAAAACATCAGTACGGCTGTTGTGGAAAGTCCCATGCCGAGACCGTTGATGGCGGATGTTGTCGTCGCAAGAGTCGGACACATACCTAACATCAGGATGAAGGTTGGGTTTTCCTTGATAATACCGTTATATAAACGTTCTACGCATTTATTCATGAATGCCCACCTCCTAGTTTAAGCAGTTATGCAGATAGTATAAAGCTGCATTGACTGCGTTTGTTGTAGCGTTTGATGTGATGGTGGCACCGCTGATGGCATTGATCTCAGTGTCAGACGCAGAACCGGATTTTGTTACGCTTAAGCTCTCGCAGTTCTTGCCAACGTACTGATTTCTGTAGTCATCATCTTTTGCCTTTAAGCCAAGACCAGGAGTATCACTTGTCTCACGGATACCAACACCTGTGATAGTGCCGTCTGCATCAAAGCCGATGGAGAGCTTGACAGCTCCGCCGTAGGAGTCGTTGGACAGGGAGTTGATCACATGTCCTACTACTTCGCCGCTTGCGTCCTTTGCCTCGAGAACGGACTCGATCGCAACGCCGCCGAAGCCGAGGTTTGCGATCTCATCAGCTGTCTCAGCGATCTTTTCTGTGGAACCTTCCACATCATCGAAGCTCTCTGCCTCCGGAAGGACCTGTTTATAAGTTGCGTTGTTGGCTGCGATGGTAGCCGCCTCGATCGGAGCTTTTGTCACATCATAGACAACACCGAGACATAAACCGGAAACCAGGGTGATCGCAAAAAGGATCAGGGCATCTTTCATAAATCCAGACTTACTTGCTGCCATTTTTCTTACCCCCTTTTCCGAATGCTGTCGGGAGAGTTACCTTCTCAATCAACGGAACAAGCATGTTGCAGAAGATAATTGCGTAGGAAACGCCCTCTGCACCGCTTCCGAAGATACGGAACAGTCCTGTTAAAATACCAAGGCAGATACCGAATACGATCTGTCCTTTTGCAGTGATCGGGCTTGTTACATAGTCGGTAGCCATGAAGAATGCACCGAAGATCAGTCCGCCGCCGCAAACCTCTGCGAGCACGTAGTTAATATTGTGCTGGCCGAAGATAAATGCGAATACTGCGAAGGAAAGGATGTATGCTGCCGGGATGCGGATCGTAATTACTTTCTTAACGAGCAGGTAAGCTGCACCGATTAAAAGGGCAATTACGGAAACCTCACCGATGGTTCCCGGAATCTTACCAATGAACATAGCTGCAAGATCATATGTATCACCGGCTTTGATCGCCGCAAGAGGAGTTGCACTCGCAACTGCGTCTGTTACCGGATCTGTGAACTTTGTCATAGCCTGTGCAAAGGAGATCAGCATAAAGCATCTCGCTGCCAGAGCCGGGTTCATCCAGTTCTGACCAAGTCCGCCGTAAAGCTGTTTTACGACGATGATTGCGAATACACCGCCAAGGATCGGCATCCATAACGGAATTGCCGGCGGCATATTTAAGCCTAAGATCATACCTGTGACAAGGGCACTGCCGTCACTGATGGTAACCGGCTTGTGCATCAGTGTCTCAAAAAGGTACTCACTGAGTACACAGGAAAGAACCGTTGCAACAACAACGATAAGGGAATAGATACCGAACTGCATCACGCCCCAGATCGTAGCCGGAAGCATTGCGATCGCCACATCGTACATTAAGTTCTTTGTGGAAACACCGCAGCGTACGTGAGGGGATGATGATACGTTTAATAATTTACTCATTTGTCACACCTCCTACGCTTTCTTTCTTCTGGCTGCCATGACAGCTTTACGCATCTCTTTGAATGCCTGTGTCAGCGGTCTGTGTGCAGGGCAGATGAAAGTACAGGAGCCGCATTCGCAGCACTCCATACCATTTAACTTTTCAAATAAGGCAAGATCATTTCTCTCAGCAGCGCCCATCATGATCTGCGGAACGATATGTTCCGGACATACGTCGATGCAGCGTCCGCAGCGGATACACGGAGACTCCGGATTTGCCGCAACCTGATCTTTTGTGAAGCAGGTAAGCGCAGAGGAGTTCTTCATAACCGGAATGTCCAGAGAGAACAATGCCTGTCCCATCATAGGACCACCAGAGATCATCTTCTCAGGCTCTTCCTTAAAGCCGCCTGCAGCTTCAAGGATCTCGCGGTAGCACATGCCAAGCGGAACCTGGAAGTTCTGCGGGTTCTTAACCGCATCACCGGTAACCGTGATGATCTTACGAATTAACGGTGTGCTCTCACAGACAGCGTTATAAATAGAAATAACAGTGTCTACGTTATCTACGATACAGCCAGCGTCTGCCGGAAGCATCGCGGAGCTGATCTCACGTCCGCCTGTTACAGCGTAGATCAGGAAACGCTCGCCGCCCTGCGGGTACTTTGTCTTTAACGGACATACCGAGATCTTCGGCTCATCCTTTACGAGACCTTCCAGAAGCTTGATCGCCTCCGGCTTGTTCTCCTCGATTCCGATCACGCCTTTCGCGTTCGGGAACATGCTTAACATGACTTTGATGCCGCCGATCAGTCTCTCCGGCTGCTCCATCATCAGGCGATAGTCACTTGTCAGATACGGCTCACACTCGGCCGCATTTACGATAATGTGATCGATCGCATTGTCATCCTTCGGTGCAAGTTTTACGTTGGTCGGGAAACCTGCGCCGCCGAGACCTACGATACCGGCTTCTTTTACGATATTCCGGATCTCTTCCTTGGAAAGTTTTGTGTAATCGCGTTTTTCGCCAAAACCTTCGATTGCTGTGTACTCGTTATCGTTCTCAACGATAATGGACTGTACGATTGCTCCGTTCGCAACCAGACGCGGTTCGATTCCCTTTACTGTACCGGATACGGAACAGATAACATTTGCGGAAATGAAGCCGCCTGCTTCAGCGATCTTCTGGCCAACCAGGACCTTGTCACCCTTGGCAACAAGCGGTTTCGCCGGAGCACCGATATGCTGGGAGAGAGGATAAACCAGCTCACCCTTCGGCTGGATCACCTGAATCGGCTTATCTGCGGACAGTTCTTTTCCCTCATAAGGATGAACGCCGCCTATAAATGTGCTCAGACCCATTTAACAAACCTTCTTTCTATAAAATTTCATAGTACCCATCACTTCGTAGTATAGCATATTTGGAATTTTTCTACAATTAGAAATCGGTTAACTTTTTAACGGAAATGGCCATTTTCGGCGTTTGTATCAAAAAAAAAACAAAAATAAGGTGGGAAACCGCTTAAGAAAATGAAGTTTTCAACAAAAAAAAGTGGACTGGAACCGCGATTCCGTCCACTTTTTTCCATTTTCTGTTAGTTTTTACTAATTTAATTCAGCCATACCTGTATACAATCGGTAATAACGTCCTTTTTCTTTCAGAAGATCCTCATGATCACCGCGCTCGATGATCTCTCCATTCTCCAGAACCATGATGGCGTTGGCGTTGCGCACGGTGGAGAGGCGGTGGGCGATCACGAAGGTGGTCCGTTCTGCCATCAGACGGTCCATGCCCTGCTCGATGTGCTTTTCCGTTCTCGTATCGACGGAGCTCGTCGCTTCATCGAGGATCAGGATCGGCGCCTTGGATACCGCCGCTCTCGCGATATTAAGAAGCTGTCTCTGGCCCTGACTCAGATTCGCGCCGTCGCTCTCCAGAACGGTGTCATAGCCCTTGGGAAGCCGCATGATAAAGGAATGGGCAGATGCCATCTTCGCTGCCTGAACGACCTCCTCGTCGGTGGCATCAAGCCTTCCGTAGCGGATATTTTCCATGACCGTTCCCGTAAACAGGTGGGTATCCTGAAGCACCATGGCGATGTGGCAGCGCAGCTCGTCCCGCTTAATGTGGCGGATATCGATGCCGTCGATGGTGATGGTCCCGCTCTGGATATCGTAGAAGCGGTTGATGAGGTTCGTGATCGTCGTCTTCCCGGCTCCCGTGGAACCCACGAAGGCGATCTTCTGTCCCGGCTTCGCGTAGAGGCTGATATCCTTTAAGATGACCTTATCCGGGTTGTAGCCGAAGGTCACATGATCTAACACCACTTCCCCGTGCATGCCGTCCATGGATACTGCGTCCTTATCATCCGCCGTCTCCGGCTCCTCATCCATCACGGAGAACACGCGCTCCGCTCCGGCGAGGGCTGAGAACACGTTGGAGACCTGCATGGAGATCTCGTTGATCGGCCTTGAGAACTGTCTCGAAAAGTTCAAAAATACCGTGAGCCCGCCGACATCGAAGTTTTTCACCACACAGAGGATCCCGCCGATGCACGCCGTCAGGGAATAGTTTATCTGGCTTAAGTTGTTCATCACAGGTCCCATCATGCCCCCAAGGAATTGGGCGCGGATCTGTTTTTCGCGGAGATCCCTGTTTAATATATCAAATTCTTCCTCCGCGATCTCCTCATGGCAGAAGACTTTTACTACCTTCTGTCCGGTGATGGTCTCCTCGATGTATCCGTTTAAAGCACCGAGAGCCGACTGCTGGGCGCTGAAGTATTTCTGACTCCGCTTCGCGACCTCTCCGCCAGCCCGCAGCATGAGTGGGATCATGATCAGGGTCACAGCTGTCAGCCAGATGTTCGTGTAAAGCATAAGGCACAAGGTTCCGATGATGCTTAAGGTTCCGGAAAAGAGCTGCACAAGAGTACTGCTCAGCATATTTCCGATGGTGTCCACATCGTTTGTGAAGCGGCTCATCAGATCCCCGTTGGAATTTGTATCATAAAATCTCACCGGAAGCTTCTGCATCTTTGTAAAGAGGTCTGTCCGGATCCGCACAAGGGCGCTCTGGGCAACCTCTAACATCAGTCTTGACTGGAGATAATTTGCGATAACTCCCAGAAGATAGACACACGCCATCATGGTCAGTCCTTTAAAAAGTCCCGCCACATTTCCGGGACTTCCGTCCGGCGGTGCGATAAAGCGGTTGATGATCGGGCGCAGCAGATAGGAACCGGTCAGTGTCGCCACCGTGTTTACAATGACGCAGAAAAATGCGATCCCCATCCGGAGCCTGTCCGCTTCCAGATAGGACATCAGGCGCTTTAAGGCCGCTCCCGTGCTCTTTGGGCGTCCTCCGCCTCTGGGAGCACCCGGTCCTCTTCCCATTCCTCTCCTTTTCGGTGCGGCTGCCACGCGTCCGGCATATCGTTTTTTCAGACTCGCTTCGCGGTCTGCTCTCGTGACGCTCATACTGCCGCCTCCTCTCCTGTCCCGATGGACTGATTTCCGATCTGGGTCGTATAGATCTCACTGTATGTCTCACAGGTCTTTAAAAGTTCCTCGTGGGTTCCGTGACCGATGATCTTTCCGTCCTCCAGTACCAGAATCTGGTCCGCCTCCTGAACGGAGGAGATCCTCTGGGCGATGATGATCTTTGTGGTATCCTTGAGATCATGATAGAGACTCTCCCGGATCTTTGCCTCCGTCGCCGTGTCAACAGCGCTGGTGGAATCATCCAGGATCAGGATCTTCGGGCGCTTTAAGAGTGCTCTCGCGATACAGAGACGCTGTTTCTGACCGCCGGAGACATTGACGCCGCCCTGCCCCATCTCGGTGCCGTACCCGTTTTTGAAGGTCTTAACGAAGGGATCTGCCTGAGCGCTCTCTGAGAACCGGATCACATCCTCCATCGGCGCGTCTTCATTTCCCCATCGGAGATTTTCCTCGATCGTTCCCGAAAAGAGGACATTTTTCTGAAGGACCATGCCGACACCCTCACGAAGGTGTTTTAAAGAGTACTCTTTGACGTTCACGCCGTCGACAAGGACTTCGCCTCCGGTCACATCATAGAGTCTCGGGATCAGCTGCACAAGGGAGGTCTTTCCGCTTCCCGTGGAGCCGATGATACCGATGGTCTGTCCCGGCTCTGCCATGAAGGAGATCCCTTCCAGAACGAGATCCTTTCTCCCGTTCTCTCCACTGTAGCCAAAGCTTACATTCTTAAACTCCACGCGGCCTTCCGTGACTTTTTTATCCTTATTTTTCGCATTATCATCATTTAAGCCGATCTCTGTGTCAAAGATCTCATTGATCCGCTTCATGGACGCGCTGGCACGGGAGCTCTGTAAGAATACCATGGAAAGCATCATGAGGGACATCAGGATCTGCACGATATACGTCGTAAACGCAGTGAGATCCCCCACCGGCATCTTTCCGGCAATGATGATATTTCCTCCATACCAGACGACAGCCAGTGTCGTCACGTTCATGGCGAACATCATCACCGGCATCGTAGTGATCACGATCCGGAGCGCACGGAGACTGCTCTCCTTTAAGTCGCGGTTCAGTCTGCTGAATTTTTCGATCTCATGAGCCTCCCGGACAAAGGATTTGACCACGCGGACATTCGTCAGGGATTCCTGAATCCCGGAATTCAAACGGTCCAGTCTCCTCTGCATCTCCCCAAAGCGCGGGAATGCAGTCTTTAAGATCAGAATGATCGCCGCGAGAAGAAGTGGGATCACGATGAGGATGATGACCGCAAGGCGGCGGTTCATCAAAAAGGCCATGATCAGGGCGCCGAGAAACATTCCGGGAGCCCTGAGCGCCATACGGAGCCCCATCATCAGGACGTTCTGGACCTGCTGGACATCGTTCGTAAGCCTCGTGACGAGAGAACCGGTGCTGTAGCCGTCGATGTTCTCAAAGGAGAACTGCTGAACCTTTCTGAAGAGGTCGTTTCTCATGTCACTGGTAAAGGAGATGGACGCCTTTGCGGAAAAGTAGGCGCCGAGGATCCCACCCACCGCCATAAAGAGGACGGTCAGCACCATCAGGGCCCCCATCTTTCCGATATAGGCGAGATTCCGGTCCGCAACGCCGTTGTTGATGATCATGGACATAAATTTCGGGAGCATGACCTCTCCCGCCACCTCGGTGAGCATCATCAGCGGACCGATCACGAAGGCACTGAGATACGGGGTGATGTATTTTTTGTATCGTTTCAATTCTGTCGTTTCCTTTCTGGTCAGATCTGCATTCGTTGGATTCTTCCGGTGCTGTTTATCACGCGTCTTCCTTCGGGAATTTTCTCCTTACAATATAAAAGCAGATCATATGGGCCGTCGCCGTGACGATCCAGGTAAACGGATAAGATAAGTACAACACCGTCAGGTTATGGTATACCTGGAACACCGTAAAGATCCAGACGATCCGGAGTCCGCACGCTCCCAGAAGGGAGACGCACATCGGCATGACGGAATATCCGAGACCGCGGATGCTGCCCACCATCGTATCCATGATCCCACAGAGGAAATATGTCGTTCCAAAAACCGCAAGTCTTCTCATTCCGTATACAATGACCTCCGGGTCTGAGGAATAGATCCGGATCAGGGCATGTCCGCAAAGATAAGCCGGGATTCCCATTCCAAGTGCCACTGCCGTCACAACGCCGAGACAGGTAACCATAATCCGGTTGATCCTCGAATACTTTTTGCCGCCGAAGTTCTGGCTCGTGAAACTTAAGTTTGCCTGATAAACCGCATTCATGGCATTATAGATGAATCCCTCAATATTCTGGGAAGTCGTATTTCCTGCCATCGCGACAGAGCCGAAGGAATTGACAGAGGACTGGATCAGAACGTTGGAAATCGAGAATACTGCGCCCTGCATCCCCGCCGGAAGGCCTACCTGAATGATCTGACGGAATTTCGAGCGGTGAATCTTCAGATCTTTTAAATGAAGCTTCAGACTGCCCTCGCTCTCCATCAGGCAGCGGATCACCAGGAATGCCGAGATTGCCTGGGAGATCGCGGTCGCCAAGGAAACTCCCGCCACATCCATCCGGAACATGATCACGAAAAACAGGTTTAAGACCACATTGATCACGCCCGCCGCTGTAAGGAAATACAGTGGGCGTTTCGTGTCTCCCACCGCGCGGAGGATCGCGCTTCCGAAGTTGTAGATCATATTCGCAGGCATGCCGATAAAGATAATCCGCATATAGATCGTAGATTTATCGATCACATCGTCCGGGGTTCCCATGAGTTCCAGCATTGGCCTCGAGAGAAGCTGACCCAAAATGATCAGGAAAAGGCCGCTGACGATACTGAGCGCCATGGCCGTATGGATCGTATCCTGCACGTCTTTTTCCCGCTTCGCTCCGTAATATCTTGCCACGATAACATTGACACCCACGGACAGTCCGATAAAGATATTGATCATCAGGTTAATAAGAGCCGTGGTGGAACCCACCGCCGCCAGAGACTGGCTGCCCGCGAAGCGCCCCACAACGATCACATCCGCGGCGTTGAACAGAAGCTGCAGGATTCCGGAAAAGATCAGCGGAATCGTAAAGGTGAGCAGTTTTCCGAGGATCGGGCCGCTGCACATGTCCATCTCGTAATTTTTCTTCATAATACTCCTTTTTCCCATATCTGTATTTCCTTCCGGGCGGCATCCGGAAAGAAAAGCAGACTGACATCTCCCGCCCCTGTCCGTCTGCTCATTCTATCCACGGCTGCTCCCGGTGCCGGAATGTGTAAGGCACATTCCTTTTATCTATTATGCAGATTATAGACGATTTTTACAAATAATGCAATCCTGCCACAACACCTCAGTCCTCAAGGACATACACCCGGAAGAGACCGGACCACGGATTTCCGATAATATAGCAGGTGTAGGCTCTTCCAGCGCGGACGTTGACGTTGAAGGTGAGCAGCGGATTCGACACGGTGCAGGTCGGACAGGAAACGCCGACAATGGAAGAAAGGACAAGGACCGGAAGCTCGCCTAAAGCCGAAACTGCATACTGGGAACCTGTCACAAAGAAGGTATAGGTTCCGCTGGATGTCTGTTTATAGCTCGTCACTTCCTTGTATCCGATCCCCGCAAATGCTGTCTGGTTGTTGAAGGTCCGCACATCGTAGCTGGATCCCGCGTAGGACATGTTCGCGACGCGGAGGCAGCCGTAACCTGCCGGAACGTTCGTGCAGCCCATGTCAGAGACACGGGTCAGGGACACTCCGGATACCGTGTCTAAGATCACCATCGTGAGTCTCTCACCGGACACAAAGGCAATCGTCTGCTGATAATAGATCTGACCGTTGGTCCTGCGCACAGTGACGGTGTGGAATCCGTCCGTCACGCGGATATAAGAAGAGATCGTGGCAAACTCGGAACCGGAAAAGATATTCCGGCCATCGATATAGACATCCAGAGTACGACCTGATGTGCTGGCATTTAAAAACCGGACTCTGCTGTAGTAATTCCCTCCTGAGGCCGTCGGGTATGTGACCGGAAAAGAAATCGTCGGAAAGCCCGGGTGCCCGATGGTATTGTCGGGATAGACGGGGCGTCCGCCAGACGGCGCGACCGGTGTCGTCGGGATTCCAGCGAGATCGTCATCTCCCGGATAAACAGGTCTTCCGCCCGGTGAAGCGATGGGCGGCACAGGGATCCCCGCAAGATCATCGTCTCCCGGATAAACAAAAACTCCTCCTAATGGCTCGGCCGGTGT
>ENA-ORNZ01000714-ORNZ01000714.1-human-gut-metagenome-genome-assembly--contig:-NODE-714-length-40992-cov-5.997801_pt1 | contig 40992 bp, 46 predicted proteins | sample MGYA00242124_ERZ509040 | MGnify/ENA primary metagenome ERZ509040 (study PRJEB26280, sample SAMEA2338733) | human gut metagenome | biome: human gut; feature: human-associated habitat; material: faeces... | reverse complement strand
ATGCTTATAAACACCGAGAAAAGCAACGAAAGGAGCGGTTATACTAAGTTATGGAGCATTATGAAAAGAAAATCAGTTTCTTAGGAGAAAACATACAGACCATAAGAAAACACAGAGGAATGAAACAACAGGAACTTGCGGACAAAATCGGTATCAATATGCAGAGCCTTTCCAAGATTGAACGTGGTGTAAATTATCCTACCTTTGATACGCTGGAAAAGATAATGGACGTACTGGGAGTAACACCCAATGAATTATTATCGGGAGAATGGAAGTATGTTAATCAAGCCGAAAAGGAAGTCTGCCAGTTTTTAAGAATTGAAGAACGATTAAATGCAGAACTAAAACATGGACATTATGACAACTTCTTTGACAGCGAGGAAGAATGGCTGGAATATGAGTTGGAAAAGTTACGGGAATATATTACCGACTATATCAACGGGAAAAGCATTGAAGCGTCTGACCTTTACCCAATCAAAGAATTTATCCAGCATTTGAAATTTCAAAAACTGTTAAACCGCTATGATGATTTATACAGCATGGATATGTTTGGGGAAAGCATAGAGGGGCATAAATATAGGACACCTTATCAAGTCGTAAAAATGATAAACCCCAATTCAAAAGAAGATATGGAATTATTACGGGAAGTATTGAAAAATAACCATTTTGATGATGAGGACGAATAACTTTTTTCCTCTTTGTAGAAGATACAGCAAACAAAAAGCCCAGTAAAGAGTGCAAAGCACCACCAATGGTGGCAAGGCTCTTGACAGGGCTTTTTCTTTTCTGTGGTGGGTAATCAAGAGGGAAAAAAGGATAAAAGTTGATTTGTGGCAAATCAGACAAAAGCAACACAAGTATCGCAGTATGAACTGATGTTACATAAGGATAGTAACTGAAAGATTGTAAGATAAATGATAATTGGGCTTGCATTATACTTTTTGTATAAGTGTAAGCCTCTTTCAAAAAAATTGAAAAAACTATTGCTTATGACGTAACGTTATGAATTATAATATATGTAGGAGGAATGGAACATGAATAAAAAGAAAGCTATACCAGAAAATTATATGACTGTTGGCGAACTTGCTAAGAAAATGGGTACAACAGTACGAACACTTCAATATTATGATAAAGAGGGATTGCTTTCCCCTACTACCGAAAGTGAGGGTGGACGCAGATTATATACGCATAAGGATATGATAAAACTTCATCAAATCTTATCATTAAAATCTTTGGGCTTTTCGCTTGATGATATAAAAAATAAACTGATTTCTCTCGATACTCCAGAAGAAGTAGCAAACGTTCTTAATGAGCAGTCGTTGGCTATTCAACAGAAAATAGAACAATTAACAGAAGCAGTAACAGCGATTGAAACATTAAAAAATGAAGTCCTGCAAATGCAAGTTGTAGATTTCAAGAAATATGCGGATATTATCGTTAATCTACAAATGAGCAATGAATATTATTGGTTGATAAAACACTTTGATGATACAACACTAGAACATATCCGTAACCGATTTGATAAAGAAAGTGGAATGGACTTTATGCACCGTTTCAATCAACTAAACGATAAAGTTATAAGATTAAAAGAGAAGAATATTGCACCAGAGGATAAGCAGGCACAAGCATTAGCACAAGAATTTTGGAATATGGTTATGGAATTTACAAATGGGGATATGAGTATGCTTCCTACATTGATGAAATTTGATAATCTCATAGGCGATAATAATGAGTGGTTAGAAAAACAAAAACAAGTAAATGAATATCTGCAACCTGCATTAGAGTTATATTTTCAAAATGCTGGTATAAATGCTTTCGAGGGGGTGTAGGAATGTCTTATGCAATAGAAATTACCGATTTGAAGAAAATGTATGGAAACCATGAAGTATTGAAAGGTATTAACTTTTGTGTTGAGCATGGAGAAATATTTGGTATTTTGGGTATCAATGGAGCAGGTAAAACAACTATTCTTGAATGTATCGAAGGCTTTCGTAAATATCATTCGGGTAATATAAAAATATCGGGAAATATTGGTATTCAATTACAATCGGCTTCGTTGCCTGCTTATATGAAAATAAGTGAAGCAATTCAGTTGTTCTCGAAATGGAAACATGCAGAGATTGATAATTCCTTACTAATGGCGTTAGGAGTAACAGATTTACAAAATAAGTTATACACAGAATTGTCGGCAGGACAAAAAAGAAGATTACATTTAACTCTTGCTCTTATTGGAAAGCCAGACATTTTATTTCTCGACGAACCGACAACGGAACTTGATGTAGAGGGACGTATATCTCTGCATAATGAAATTCGGAAGTTAAATCAAAATGGTACAACAATTATTTTGTCTAGTCATGATATGGCAGAGGTTGAAGCTCTTTGTACCCGTATCGCTATTCTAAATAACGGGGTAATTAGTTTCATAGGTACAACTGACGAATTAGCGTCAAAAGTAGGCAAGAAATACAACATAAAAATAGTAAGTGAATTGGGCGAAAACGAATACTCTGCTGTCAATGTTGCAGATACCTTGTTAAGTATTTTAGAAGAATACAAGCAGAAAAATATTGATATTTTCGATATAAAGGTAAATCGAGGTACATTAGAACAACACTTTATCAATCTTTCAAAGGGGGTGTAAACAATGAAAACTATGCTATATGGTATAAGAGTACAATTAAAAATGGATATTCGAAGTAAAACGTTACTGGTAACTTGCTACGTCGTCCCCCTTTTATTTTTTGCGATTATGGGTGGTATTTTTACTTCTTTAATGCCAGAAGCGAAACATACATTGATACAATCTATGACAGTTATGGGTGTTTCAATGGGGGCTTTAATAGGTGTACCTCCCTCAATGATCGAAGTATATAGTACGGATATAAAGAAAATGTATATAGCAAATGGAATACCTTTATGTTTTGGTGTAATTGCCTTAGTTGTATCTGCATTTATCCATTTAATGATAATGAGTATAATTATTTTTGCACTTGCACCGATTGTATTTCACGCTACTATTCCGTCAAATATTCCGTTATATTTTATAACACTTGCCCTATTTGTTATTGTATCGCTTACTATTTCATGCGTGTTAGGATTGGCTGTAAAAAATCAAGCAAAATTAACAATGTATAGTCAAGTTGTCTTTTTACCCTCTATTATGTTGTCTGGTATTATGTTTTCGGCAGAATTACTTCCAAACTTTCTTGAAAGTATGGGAAAACTGTTTCCTGCAACATGGGGATATACTTTGCTAATACAAAAGAATATTGAGGTAAGTACATTTATTCCGCTGGTGTTTATTCTGATTATTTCTGTTTTCGTAAGTGTGCAATTATTGAAAAAGATACGTTCTGAATGATACGAAGAAAGAGATTGAATTATGATAGGTCTAAAAAATGAGAGATAAAAAAATTTGAAATCTGACAAAAAGAAATAGCGTTATAAGATAAAGAGTACTATTGCAGTATTTAAGGCTCGCACAAATATATGTTTTGTGTGGGCTTTTTTCTTACCATTTTTCTGTATTTCTAAAGGGTATAAACGGTATTCCGTTTATATATTTCAGCATTAGCAGAAAGGGGGTGAGATTATGAGGACATCTTCTTTCGAGTATATCGTCAGATTACAGTTTAATTCTTTAATGCTGATTGTCATTAAGAACAAATTAAAAAGTCGAAACAGACAGTTTGCAAGACGTTCTAAACGTGAAGTATTGTTTTGTGAAATAGCAGAAACGAAACAAGTTGAATGTGGAACGAATGATACCTATTTTTATGATTGCATATCATTTAAAGTCTTGCACTTTACAATTTATGTATCTGATGAAACACTTGGTACAGCTTTACATAGACTGTCAGAAAAACAGCGTAGTGCGATTTTATTGCGTTATTTTCAAGGCATGAACGACAGAAAAATTTCAGAACTGTACCATGTATCACGTTCTGCTATTTCTAGCAGAAGAAGTAGAGGACTAAAGAAGTTAAAAACGCTTTTAAGCGAAAGGAAGTGAAAAGAATGAGCAAAGATTATGGCTATCCCTCTTTTGAATTGATTTGCAGAGCGTCAAGCGGAGATGAAGTGGCAATCAAAGAGATTTTAAAGTTTTATGGCGCTTATATTTCCAAATTATGCTTGCGTCCGTTTTACCACTCTGAAAGTGGTAAAATCATTATGCAGGTTGATGAAGAACTAAAAGGAGAAATTTATACAGACATGATGAAAGCAATCTTGAAATTTGAAATACGAGTGAAGTAATCAACTGTATAAAAGAAAATCGGGAGATACACAGTTATTTGTGCTATCTCCCGTAGTAATTTTACAGTCATATCAAGGCTCATTCAATCGTGGTAAATTCGTGGTAAAATGAGTGTTTTTCTATACCTCAAAGTGCTTGAAAGTATAGTGTTTATGCGGATAATTGAAAATTAGATATAAAATTTATGCAGAATTTCCAAGGCTTCTGGAAAGAAGCGGGAATTTTGCAAAAGGTTCCATTACCGGGATTTATACGGTACTGGTGGAGGGAGACGATACCAATGAGCCGGTGGCTGATACAGTCAGAGGTATTTTGGATGGTCATATTGTTTTAAGCAGGCAGCTGGCTAATGCAAACCATTTTCCGGCTATTGATATCAGTGCAAGTATTTCACGTCTTATGAATGATATAGCCGGGGAAGAACACAGGAAAGCAGCTTCAAGGTTCAGGAACATGTTAAGTCTTTATCAGAAAAATGCAGACCTGATCTCCATTGGCGCTTACAAAAAAGGTGCAAACAGTGCTCTGGATGAAGCAGTTGACCGCATAGGTGATATGAATAAATTTCTGGAACAGGAAACAAATGAAAATATCCCTTATGAGGAAAGCATAAGGAGAATGGAAAAAATCGTGGGTTAGCAGTTATAGGAGATGATACTTAAGATGAAGAGATTTAAATACAGTCTTGAAAATGTACTTCATTATAAGGAACAGATTCTGGACAGCATTAAGGCAGAACATGGTACACTTCTGGCACAGATCCGGAAAAAAGAAGCAGAGATACAGGAACTGGAGAACAAGCTGGTATCTGCCCAGAATAAGATGGATGATTTGAAAAAACAGGATGTACAGATAAAAGATATTTGTCTTTATGGTATGTATATCAGTGAAATGGAAGATCAGATCCGGAAAAAACAGGAACAGTTAAAGCTTTTACAGCAGCAAGAAGAAAAGAAAAAAGTACAGGTGATCGCTGCAAAGATAGATACGTCCCGTTATGAAAAGTTAAAGGACAGGCGGCAGAGTGAGTATGAAAAAGCTGCTAAAAAGGCACAGGAGCTGTTTATAGAAGAATTTGCTTCAAGAACAGCCAGATATTCTCAAAACAGGGAGGTAATCTAGGTTGAGCAGGATTGAAAATACCGGTCAGATAAAAACAGGATATTCTGTGAAGTCAGGTACGAACCCAGAAGAAAAAGTGGAGAATGGGGCAGATTTTGCATCGATGCTGACAAAATACAAGAAAAAAGCAGCCCAGGATGACGAAACAAAAAAAGCAGAAACAGGGGAAACAAAAAATAAAGAAACACAGCCAGAAGAAACCAAAAACAGGGGAAATGAAAAACAGGTTAATGGCAGGCAGTCCGGAGAAAACGAAAAAACAGCTGAAATAAAAGCAGAAATAAAAGTAACGGACATACAGGACGAAAAGAACAGCCAGGATGGAGAAAAAGAGCAGGAGCAGGAACTGGCAGCTGCCTATGCTTCTGAAGCCTGTTACAGGACCTTTGTACAGATAACAGCAGAAAATAGTAAAACGCCTGCTGTTTACAACAATGAAATAAATGGAATACAAGATCTGGCTGTACAGACAACGGTGGAAACAGGAATGGAGGACCAGACGGCAGCGGTCAGTACCATACAGCAGACAGAATCCCCCCACACAGAATCCCCCCACACAGAAACAGCTGTCCATGCAGATGACTTAAAGCTCCGGAACAGATCGGACCAGACTGGAGAGAAAGAAAAATCAGGAGAGGCAGAAGAAGCCGGGCAGTCAAAGCAAACTGCCAAAATGAACCGGGAAGAAGAAATACCAGACCAGAAGGAACATATTTCCGGAAAGGAAATGACAGCCCTGGCATCGCCCGGTTATACAGGAACTGTTGAAAGTTCAGCTGGCACAGCAGCAAAACCAGCTGCTGTTGATACAGGACCGGCAGACCGGCTGCCAACAGCCCAGGATACATTGACAGAGGATCTGGGAAACTACCTGGATACAAAGATCAGTGAAAAAAAAGGAAAGCTGGAGCTTTCCCTGGAGCCGGAAAGGCTTGGAAAGCTGACTATCCGGCTGGAGTATGAAAAAGGAAAAACAGAGGTCACTATTTTTTCAACCAGTGCAAAAACACTGGAGATATTAAGCAAAGAAGCAGGGCATCTGGCACAGATCCTGGAAGAAAAAACAGGAACTCCTACTGTTATTTACACACCGGAACAGACTGAAAACAGGCAAAACATGGATCAGGATACCGGTCATGGCAGAAACGGCAGGCAGGATCAAAAAGAGCAGCGCCAGAAGCAGGATGACAGCTTTGCCCAACAGCTAAGGCTGGGACTGACCTAGAAGGAGGATTAAAGTGATATGGCAGATCAAATAACAGTCAGCAGCACTGCAAACCCGTATCAGGCAGGTGTTTACAGTGCCGGATCCAACAGCAAGAACACGATGGATGTAAACAGCTTTATCAAGCTGTTAGCAGCACAGCTTTCCAATCAGGATATGACAAGCCCTATGGATAACAGCGAAATGATGTCCCAGATGACAAATATGGCAATGGTCCAGTCACTTACTGCCATGACAGAGTCATTAAATACATCAGCTGCTGTTACAACTCAGACATATGCAGGCAGCCTGATCGGTCAGGAGGTAACTGTGGCGGTTACGGATCCTGATACCGGGGCAGCAAATGGCGTGAAATATGGGAAGGTAATTTCTGTTGATTTTACCCAGGGAGATCCGGTGGTACGTCTGGAAGGTGATGATACCAGCTATAAGATGTCCAGTGTCCTGGGAGTAGGAAAGCTTCCAGAGAAAGCAGGTGAAAAAGATCCTGACAGAGGATCTGAAAAAACAGATAAGATCACAGAACAGTTAGCAAATGCAGATCTGAAAGACACAGGATCTGAAGATACAGACACAGAAGAAATGTAAAAAGGAGCAAAAGAATATGTTAAGAGCAATGGATTCAGCAGTATCAGGTCTTAGGGCGCATCAGAACAAACTGGACGTCATCGGCAACAATATTGCAAACGTAAATACATTTGGTTTTAAGTCCCAGAGTTACAGCTTTAAAGAGGCAATGTACCAGACTTCCACCACTTCTACAAAGGGAAGCGAGAATGCCGGTGGTGTAAATGCAGCCCAGTATGGATATGGTTCCATGATGGGTTCCATCAGTACGGATATGAGTGCCTCTACACCAACCTATGTAGGTGGTCTTAATGCAAGTGTAGACGGAGAAGGCTTCTTTATTACATTCCCAAAGAGCACAGAAACGGTTACAGTAGCGGATATGAAGAAAACGGACTTTGATTATACCAGAGTTGGTCAGTTCAATATTGACGGAAACGGATATCTTACAGATGCCAACGGAAATTTTGTTTATGGTTTCCGTCCGGATGCGGTAGATAAGCCAACGAAATTTGATGGAGATCTTGTAGCCATCAAGGTTCCTTCTGATGTAACAGGTGCAGACTTTGATGATCCGCTGCAGCTGACAAATGTAAAGATCAACAGTCTGGGAGAGATTTCAGGTACAGTAAAGTCAACGGATCCGGATAAGGATGGAAAAACCGTCAGCATCGGTAAGGTTGCCATTGCCACCTTCCAGAATCCGGAGGGCTTAAGCAAAAAGGGTTCTTTTTACTATGGGGCAGCAGAAAGCGATAACAGTGGTAATGCTTCCGCTACGATCCCAGGAGGAAGCACCTCTTCTTTAATGACCGGATATCTGGAGGCTTCCAATGTGGATCTTGCAAAGGAATTTTCTGATATGATCACAACACAGAGAGGCTTTCAGGCCAATTCAAAGATCATCACAGTCAGTGATGAGATCCTGTCTGATCTGATCAACATGAAGCGGTAAGGAATATGATCTGTGTAGAACGACTTAACGGAGAGATTTTATATCTGAACTGGCTTCAGGTTGAATTGATCGAACAGATTCCGGAAACAAAGATCCGTATGATGAATGGAGATTACTATCTGGTAAAAGACAGTGTAGAAAGCATCAAAGATCAGGTGACCGGGTTCTTTCAAAGGTGTGTCAGCATAAAAAAAGAGATGCAGATTTAGGAGGAAAAGCAGGTGGATCCTACAACATTACTAGGTATAATCCTGGGTTTTGCTTTAATTGTAAACGGAATCGGTTTTGCCAAGATTGGTAACTTTATTGATATCCCCAGTATGGTCATTGTAATTGGTGGGGCTCTGTCAGCAACTTTGTCCAGCTATCCATTAGGGATATTAAAGGATATCCCAAAGCATTTTGCAGTACTTATAAGGGGAAACCGCTATAATATCCCCAAATTGATCGAACAGCTTGTAGATCTGGGAACCATAGCAAGGCAGAGCGGCCTTCTGGCGTTGGAGGATAAAGCGGCGGAGATCAAGGATACTTTCTTTAAGCAGAGTGTCCTGATGATCGTAGATGCAAACGATCCGGACAAAGTAAGGCTGGTTCTGGAAAGAGAACTGGATAATATGATGGTCCGTCACGACCAGGCGGCAGGTCTTTATGAAAAAGCTGCATCTTATGCACCGTCCTTTGGTATGATAGGTACCCTGATCGGTTTGATCAACATGCTGAAGGGAATGAATATGGATGCAGGCGGTTCATCTACTATCGGCAGTGACATGTCAGTAGCATTGATCACAACCTTTTACGGCTGTATTCTTGCAAATGTTATTTTTAATCCGATCGCAAAGAAACTGAGGATCCGTCAGGATGAGGAAGAACTGTATTGTTCTACTATCATTGAAGGGATCATTGCCATACAGGCAGGAGAAAATCCAAAATACCTGAGGGAACATCTTCTTGCATCGATTAAACAGTCACAGCAGCAGAAGATCCTTGCAAAAGCAGAAGCTGGAGATTTTCAGGGGAAGGAACAGGAAGATAAATGAGTAAGAAAAATCGCCCCACAGACAGCGGCGGCAACTGGATGGATACTTATGGAGACATGGTAACATTGCTGCTTACATTTTTTATCATGCTGTATTCCATGTCTAACCTGGACGCACAGAAATGGACTATTTTTGTGAAAAGCATCCCAAGCATACAGAACCAGGGATCAGAGAATATTACCATTAATTCCCAGATGTCAGATACCCCAGAGGTGGATAGCAAAGGCCAGGAGATCGGCCAGGAGATTGCCCAGGAAGCTCTTCAGGCAGAAGATGTAAATGAGCTGTATCTTACGATCGCTGAAAGCCTGAATCAGGCGGGTGTAAAGGAGGCTACGGTCATCAGGGGAGATGATTATACTTATGTTTCTTTTGCAAATAATGTGTTTTTCGGTGCAAACAGCTCCGTGCTTACACGGGAAGGACAGGCAGTCCTCTATACATTTGCAAAAGCCATAGCTCCTGCAGCAGGTGGGATTGAACAGGTTAATATCATGTCCCACACTGCGAAAGTAACAGATAATTCACAGATCAATCCACAGATTATACGAAAAGACCGTATCCTTTCGGCGATGAGATCTGCAGAAGTATGTATTTATCTTCAGCAGCAGAATGTAATAAAGCCGGAGAAGCTGGTGGATATAAGTTATGGTGAATATCGCCCTATAGCAGATAATTCCACAGAAGAAGGAAGGATAAAAAACCGCAGGATTGAATTTTTGCTTTTAGATAATGGGGCAAAAGAAAGAGACCTGAATGAGTATTATAAAGAGTTTAAGAGCGGTGAATATGCGAATACTACAGTAGTAACAGTAGGAGAGTCACAAAGCTCTTCCCAGGGTGGTGAAACCGTACCGGCAGATACAGAGGCACCGGTAGATACCGGTGCAGCAGATGCAGGTGCAGAAGATGCAGGGTCTGTGGAGGAAATGCAAAATACCAGTGAATAAGAGAGGTCAGGAAGAATGGCAGATGTTTTATCACAAAGCCAGATAGATGCACTTTTAAAATCCATGAGTGCAGATGCACCAGCACAGGAAAAGAAAACCGAATCTGTACAGCCTCTGTCACCAGAAGAAAAGAACTATATTAAATACGACTTTTTCAGCCCGAGGAAATTCACAAAAGAAAAAATGAAGATCCTCAGGAGTGTATTTGAGAATTATGCACGTATTCTTACTTCCCAGATCAACGGTATTTTCCGCGTGATGACGGACATAACGGTGCTGGATGTACAGGAAAGAAGGTATTACGAATACGTAAATGCCCTTCACGAAAACGACTGCATGACAATGATAGACGCATCAATAGCAGGAGAAGAAAAAATGAGTGTTCCACTGATGCTGTTTGTAACTCCGGGTATGGTGATTACACTGATCAACCATATGCTGGGGGGCGAAGATGTTGTAGCAGTAGAGGATGATTACCGGTATTCCGACGTGGAACGTGCTTTGTACAAGCGGATTGTAGAATATATGACAGGTGCTTTAAAGGATGGATTTTCAAATTATGTGAGCATTGCTTTTTCCGTAGAACATGTAGAAGAAAATCCAACCATGGTCCAGGATGTAGGTCTGGATGAAACAGTAGCCATTATCATTTTAAATGTGGACATATCTGGACAGGCACAGGAAAAAGTAAAGATCTGCCTTCCGGGCAATCTTCTTACGGTGATCTTTCACAGTATTGACAACCGCAAGCACCTGGCAAGAGGATTTTCTTATCAGGATAATAAAGAGAAGATCATGGATAATATCCGTTACTCCAAACTGCCTATTACAGGACAGCTTGGCACGGTACAGCTGGATCTGAAAGGACTTTATCAGATCCAGGTAGGAGATGTGATCGATCTTGGAAAGCCAAAAGACAGTCCGGTCAGACTTTTTGTAGGACGTCAGCCTTGGTTTACAGGACAAATGGGATGTTATAAGAAAAATGTGGCTGTGAAGATTGAAAAATGCATTGCGTCACAAATAGAAGAAAAGAAAACGGATATAATGCCGCAGAAGGAAGAAGATCCTGATAACAGTGACGGATCTGTAAAAGAACAAGGATAAATACGCTCCGGAATACGGGAGTATAAATAAGAATGAAGGAAGAAGAGGAATAAGAAATGGCTAAGATAATGCTGGTAGACGATGCTGCTTTTATGAGGATGATGATCAAGAAAGCTCTCAGTTCAAGTGGATATAACGATTTTATCGAGGCACAGGATGGGGCAGAAGCAGTAAAAAAATACAGTGAGGAAAAACCGGACATGGTAATTATGGATATCACCATGCCAAATATGGACGGGCTTCAGGCTTTGAAAAAAATTCGTGAAGGTGATCCAAATGCCAAAGTTGTTATGTGTACAGCAATGGGACAGGAAAGCATGGTTGTAGATGCGATCAAATCAGGTGCCCGTGATTTTGTGGTGAAGCCTTTTGATGCACAGAGAATTGTAAAAACTGTAAATGACATTTTAGGAAAATGATCCATAAGGAGGGAACTGTTATGGCATTTTTAGGTTCATTCGATATAAGCGCTTCTGGAATGAGCGCACAGCGTGTCAGGATGGATATTGCGGCAGAAAACATAGCAAATATGGACACAACGCGGACAGAGTCAGGTGGTCCATACCGAAGGAAAAATGTACTTCTTGAAAGCTATTCAGATACGTCTTTTGCCCAGGCAATGGAAAATGCAGCACGGGGAAAAGGAATAACCAGCCGTCATGCAGGAGTAAGAGTTTCTGGCATTGTGGAAGATGACAGAGAAGCTAAGAAAGTTTACAATCCGGATCATCCGGATGCGGATGCAGACGGCTATGTGACTATGCCAAATGTGGATGTGCTGAAAGAAACGGTAGACAGTATGTCAGCGACCCGGTCTTATGAAGCAAATGTAACAGCATTAAACGCAATTAAGCTGATGGCTCAGAAAGCACTGGAAATCGGTAAGTAGAAAACAGGAGGAAAATAAGAATGGGTGCACTCAGCTTTAATGAGATGGAAATAGATGCTCTTGGGGAGATGATGAATATCAGCCTTGGAGCATCAGCGACAGCAATGTCTACCCTTTTGGGATCTACCGTTCACATCACGACTCCAAAGGTAAAGATCCTTACAAGGGATCAGTTTGAGTTTAAAAAGCTGGAACCGGCAGTAGGAGTAGAAATCGCTTATGTAGAGGGCCTGGAAGGAAGCAATATTATGATGTTCAGCAGAAATGACGTGCGCATCATAGTAGGAACCCTTCTGGGCGAAGAGGTACCAGATGATAAATTTGAACTGGATGAGATCAACAGAAGTGCTATTTGTGAGGTAATGAACCAGATGATGGGTGCTTCAGCAACGGCACTTTCAGAATTTTTGAAATTTACAGTTAATATATCCACACCAGTTTCTTTTGAGATCACAGACGCAGAAAGCTTTAAAAACAAGTATTTTCCGGAAACAATTCCTATGGTGGTCATTTCCTTTACCCTTGAGATCGAAGGAAAGCTGAAAAGTGAGTTTTTAAATATTATGCCGGAAAAGCTTGCCAAAAGGCTTTTGGAACCATTTGAGATATCCCTGGAAGAAGCAGCAGAGGTTCAGACAGAAAATAAGGAGTCAGGATCAAAGGCAGCAGAAGAAACTGCAGAGAAGGTAATAGAAGAGGCAGCAGAGAAAGAAAAAACGCAGCCTGATCCAGAACCAGCACCAACACCGAAGCCAGAACCGGCCCCACAGCCAGAACCGGCCCCACAGCCAGAACCGGCCCCACAGCCAGCACCGGCCCCGCAGCCAGCACCGGTTCCACAGCCAGCATCTACACCGCAGCCAGTACCTACACCGCAGCCAGCACCTACATCGCAGCCGGTATATTCCCAGATTCCAGCTGGTATTTCTGCAGATATGAATCCGGCTATTTTACAGCTTTTGAATCAGATGCAGCAGTCACAGGTGCAGATGATGCAGCTGATGCAGGATATGGAAAAACGGGAACAGGAAGGGAAAAAGGAATCCAGGGAACCTGCCCTGATCCGGCCGGCCAATGCGCCTGGTCTTGAATCTTCTGGAAGTGAAAATGGAGAAGAAAGCGCCAACCAGGAAATGCTCATGAAGGTGCCGTTGGAGATATCAGTGGAAATAGGACGCACTAAGAAATTGGTAAAGGATATTCTGGAGTTTACCCAGGGATCTCTTGTAGTCCTGGACAAAATGGCAGGAGAACAGGCAGACCTGTATGTAAATGGACAGTGTGTTGCCAGGGGAGATATTGTAGTAGTAGAGGATAATTTTGGTATCCGTATTACCGATATTGTAACCAGGGATATCAATCCGGAGAGCCCTTAATATGATAACAGATATTGTTTCTACAACAGGTATGCTGCTTGCTTTTGTAGTCATTTTGTTTTTGGCATGGCAGGCAAGCCGGTACCTGGGGAAGAACGCCCCTTATGGAAATAAAGGGGGAAAGATGCGGATACTGGAACAACTAAAAGTAGGAAATGATCAGTACATTATTCTTCTTAAACTGGATGAAAACCAATATCTGCTTGGGACTAGTCAGACGGGGATCCAGGTTCTGGAACGGTTTAAGGAGGAGAAAACGAATGAATGAGCTGATTACAGGCTTAAATGGAGGAAATGTTCCTGCGCTGGATATTATCATGCTGCTTACCTTTGCAGCATTGCTTCCTTCCATTGTGGTTATGATGAGTTCCTTTATGCGTATTATAATCATACTTTCTTTTACGAGAAATGCAATGGGAGTCCAGCAGACACCGCCTAATATGGTATTAACAGGCATGGCACTTTTTTTGTCGCTGTATATTATGAGTCCGGTTATAGGTCAGATCAATACGGTTGCCTACGAGCCCTATAAAAATGGGGAGATCACACAGCAGGAGGCAGTAAGCCGCATGGCAGATCCACTGAAGCAATTCATGCTTCGCAATACAGAGAAGGATACGCTGGATCATTTTGTACAGATGTCAAAACAGGAAGTTAAGAAAGATGTGAAAGAATATCCTCTTACTGTTGTTGTACCAGCTTTTATGACCAGCGAATTAAAAAAAGGGTTTCTTGCAGGATTTCTGATTTATCTTCCATTTCTGCTTATAGATATAGTGGTGTCTACCACCCTTATGTCCATGGGTATGGTAATGCTTCCGCCAACTATGGTCTCTCTTCCCTTTAAGTTACTTTTATTTATTACAGTAAATGGCTGGGAACTTTTATTTTCCAGTCTGGTACAAAGCTTCCGGTAGGAAAGAGGTGGGAATATGACAGAAGTGCAGATCCTGGATATCATGTATGAAGCATTCCAGCTGGCAATGAAGCTGTCGCTGCCATTTCTGTTGATCAGTATGATCGTAGGTGTGGTCATTGCTGTTTTTCAGGCAGCCACACAGATCAATGAACAGACAATGACATTTGTCCCCAAGCTGCTGGCTATTATGGTGCTTTTAGGTTTTTTAGGAAGTTCTATGCTGGTCATGCTTCAGGAATTTTTTCAATACATAGTGGAATTGATCGCAAAGGGGTAAAGAAGATCTATGTTTATCACATTTTCAATGGCAGTGATGCGTATGAGCGGAGCCATCGGATTCAATCCCCTTTTTGGAAAAAGTAATTTTCCTGTAAAAATAAGGGCATATTTTATTTTTGCCCTGTCACTGCTCCTGTATCTGTCTGCAGACCAGACCCAGATGGCATATCCGGGATCAATGGCAGAATACATCCTAATGCTTGCGGGAGAGCTTTTTCTTGGGGCAGTGTTAGCCTTTGCAATGGAACTGGCATTCCTTACGATCCGGTTTGCTTCTTCCATTATGGATTATTCAATGGGACTTAGCATGGCTCAGGTTTATGATCCCCAGTATGGAACCCAGTCAACGGTCAGTTCCGGTATTTATTATGCATTTATGGTACTGATCTTTTTTGCCAGCAACAGTCATTTGCGGCTGTTAGAATTGTTTTACCAGTCGGTACAGCTGATCCCTTTTGGAAAAGTGACATTTAATCCCATGCTGGTCCATGTGATCACAGCTGGATTCTGCCAGGGGATCCTTACTGGTATGCAGTTTGCATTTCCAATGATAGCAATTGAGCTTGTATCAGAACTGGCAATGGGGATTCTGATGCGTATCATTCCCCAGATCAATGTTTTTACGGTAAATTTCCAGGTAAAGATCATAATGGGGCTTTTGATGATGCTGCTACTGTTTTCGCCAATGGCAGATTATATAGATACCATCTTTACATATATGTATCAGATGATGTGGAAGCTTTTAAGCAATATGAAACCAGTCTAAAGGAGTGTCATAGAAGATGGGACAGAGTGGCCAGGAGAAAACCGAACAGCCTACCGCCAAAAAGCGGCGGGATGCCAGAAAAGAAGGAAATATCTTCCAAAGCAGGGATGTAGCTACCGTAGTGATCCTGGCTGGCATATTTTTCGGGATCCGCATATGGCTTCCTTTTATATATGGACAGATGAAAAATTATATGACCTGGGTCATAGATGGAGCAGCCCGGTCCTCAGAAGATATGCTTTCAGCCAGCCTTGTTTTTGTTACACTGTCTGTGTTTTTAAAATGTGCGCTTCCTCTGTTGCTTTTAGCCCTTTTACTTGGAATTGTGGCGCATGGAGTACAAACACGTTTTAATGTATCCTTTAAATCCATCCGGCCAAAATGGAACAGGCTTAATCCTCTTTCAGGTATAAAACGTCTGTTTTCCATGAAAAATGCAGTAGAGTTGGTGAAAAACTCCATCAAGATAACACTGCTGCTGGTATTGCTTTACAACATACTGAAGCAGGATCTGCAGCCCATGGCATCAATGATCGATATGAGTCCTGCAGCATCTGCGGCTTATATGATGAAAATGATCTTTGATCTGCTGATACGTGTATGTATTGCCTTTATGGTCATTGCCTTTGGCGATTATCTGTATCAGCGCTGGGAATATGAAAAAGAGCTTCGCATGACAAAGCAGGAAGTAAAAGATGAGTATAAACAGACAGAAGGTAATCCTGAGATTAAAAACAGGATCAAAAGCCTGCAGCGTCAGATGGCATCCAGCAGGATGATGCAGAAGGTTCCCCAGGCAGATGTGATCATACGAAATCCTACCCATGTGGCCATTGCTTTAAAATATGATCCTGATCATGACAATGCTCCGGTAGTACTTGCCAAGGGATTAGATGAACTGGCGTTAAGAATCGTAAAGGTGGGGGAAGAAAACAATGTTTATACCATTGAAAATAAACCACTTGCACGGGCTATGTACAATTCCTGTGAACTGGACAGGCCGATCCCCTCAGAATTTTATACGGCAGTAGCAGAAATCCTGGTATATCTGTATAAACAGGATAACGGGAAAAATAAAGATAAAAAATAATAGTTGGAGATTAATGGACGAATGAAACGGTTATTGAGTTACTCAGTGGTTATGTTTGTGATCACGATCATATTGCTTTTGATCATTCCCCTTCCGGCGGGACTGGTGGATGTGGCGATCATATTGAATATGTCCCTTTCCATGATGATCCTGGTAATAACCATGACCATTCGGGAGCCATTGGAATTCTCCATATTCCCCTCTCTTTTGCTTATTACCACGCTGTTCCGTCTGGGTATCAATGTTTCAACCACGAGAAATATCCTTTCTCAGGGAGGTTCATCAGGCCGTGTCATTGCTGCCTTTGGTGATTTCGTTTTAAGAGGAAACGTAGTAGTAGGTCTGATCATCTTCCTGATCATCGTGTTGATGCAGTTTATTGTTATCACAAAAGGTGCAGAACGAGTGGCAGAGGTGGCAGCCAGATTTAATCTGGATGCCATGCCGGGAAAACAGATGGCTATTGATGCAGACCTTAGTTCTGGCCTGATCAATGAAACACAGGCAAAGGAACGGCGTGCCAAGGTTCAGAGAGAAGCAGATTTTTATGGCGCAATGGATGGTGCGACTAAGATCGTAAAGGGTGATGCAGTTATGTCACTTATCACAACTGCCATCAATCTGATCGGCGGCAGCATCATCGGTATTGTACAGTCCGGCAGCAGCATCTCAGCCGTGCTGAGTACCTATTCCATTGCGACAGTAGGTGATGGTCTGGTATCCCAGATACCGGCTCTTCTTATTTCTACTGCAACAGGAATGATCGTTACAAGAGCTGTTTCAGAAGGCAGCTTAAATGAAGATGTATCAAAGCAGTTTCTGGCCCAGCCTCATGCTATGATCGTTAGTGGTGCAGCAGTGGCGGTTATGGCTGTGATACCTGGAATGCCGGCAGTAAGGACTCTGGTTGTGGCTGCATGTCTTATGGGAAGCGGATTTTATCTTTCCGGAAAGATAAAAAAAGAGCCACAGGCATTGTCACAAATGGCAATGGCTCCTTCTACCCAGCTTCAGGATTCCCCACAGGCTCAGGCAGCTGCTGCAAAAGAGGAAGTAAGTGAGGAAGAATATTTTAAAGATGTAAATAATGTATACAGCCTTCTTACACTGGAGCCAGTGGAGATCGAGTTTGGTTATAGTCTGATCCCTCTGGCAGATGAGTCAGTAGGCGGAAGGCTGATCAGCAGGATCGTTATATTCCGCCGCCAATATGCCCAGGATATGGGGTTTGTGATCCCATCCATCCGGCTCCGGGACAGTTCTTCCCTGGGACCAAGTCAGTATAGTATCCGCATAAAAGGAGAAGAAGTTGCAGGAGGAGAGATCCTGATTGATTATTTCCTTGCTCTGGAACCAGAGGAGGTGGAAGAAGAAATTGACGGTATTGAGGCCATTGAACCGGCATACGGTATACCCAGCAGGTGGATCAAGCCTGAAAACAGAGATCGGGCTGAATTATATGGTTATACGGTCATTGATCCTCTGTCTGTATTGCTCATGCATCTTTCAGAAGTCATCCGGCAGCATTCATACGAACTGCTTACAAGACAGGAAGTGGTAAGGCTTACGGAAAATTTGAAAAAAACAGCTCCTGAACTGGTGGAAGAGGCAATACCACAGATGATCAGCTACAGTTATTTCCAGAGAGTTCTTACAAACCTTCTAAAAGAAGGAATCCCGATCCGCGACCTGGAGACCATTGTAGAGAATCTGATGCAGACAGCCTCAGAAACAGGTCTTCCTCCAAGAGAACTGGACCAGACAGTAGAAAAGATCAGGACAGCTCTTAAACGTACCATTACCCGCATGTACTGTACAGACGGATGCATGAAAGTGATCACACTGGATGCCCAGCTGGAACGGGAAATGGTCGCATCCTTGTCAAAAGGGGAAAATGGCTTATATCTGGCATTAAACCCGGAAATGCTCCAGCATGTGATCCGGCAGCTGGCAGAGCAGATAAAAAAGTTCAGTGGTTTATCACAGAATCCGGTGATCCTGACTTCACAGGTTATGAGGATCCATTTTTACCATCTGGTAGAACCCTTTTATCCTAATATCAGGGTGCTTTCATTTAATGAGATCGCAAATAATGTGCAGATCCAGTCAATTGGAAATATAAGTACAATGAAAAAAGGATCATAAGTGTACGGTCAAATGATATAAACAGCAGATAACAGGAGTGAGTAAAGTTATGGAAGATAAGCAGGAAAAGGCAGAGAAGGAGTTATTTGCGCTTTATAAAAAAACGAAAGATCCGGAAATAAAGAAAGAGATCACAATGCAGTATCTGTACATAGCCAGAACCACGGCAACGAAACTATATGATCTTTATTCTACCACCATGCAGATGGAAGATGCAGTGAATGAAGGTGTGGTGGCGATCATAAAAGGGATCGATATGTATGATCCGGATAAAAACATTAAGTTTTCCACTTACATTACAACGCGGGTAAGAGGAGCAATGCTGGATTATGTAAGAAAACAGGAGTGGATGCCCCGGGGATTTTACAAGCAGTTGGGGATTATAGAATCTGCATGCGAGGACATGAAGCGTGAATTAGGAAGAACACCAACAGTTGATGAACTGGCAAAGCATCTTGGAATAGAAAAAAAACGCTGCCAGAGGATCATTTCCATGAAAAACAGGAGAAATATCCAGTCTCTTGATTTTTTACTGGAAAACCAGAATACATCCAATGGACTCCAGATCACAAACAACGATACCCAGGTACAGCCTGAGGAGGCATGCTTGTGGGAAGAGGATATGCGGGTGCTGGCAGAAGGCATAGCCCAGCTAAATGAAAAAGAGCAAAAAACACTGGCACTGCATTATATGGAAGGGTTGAAAATGGAACAGGTGGGCCGGGTCATAGGTGTCAGCCAGCCCAGAGCATCCCAGATCCACACGATCGCCTTGCGTAAGCTGCGCCATTTTATAGAAACAAAAAATGGAAAGGGGATAAAGTCAGATGTATCAGGGATTTTATAATCTGGCGTCAGGCATGCTGACCCAGAGCAGGAACTTAAATACCATCAGCAATAATATGGTGAATATCCAGACTCCTGGATATAAAAACGAAACAATGGTAAGCAGTACTTTCAAAGAAGAAATGCTTTATCGTACAGGACAGTATAGCAAAGAAAATCCAACCCAGCTGGCAACTGTTTCAAAAATAAAGACAGCAAAGCAGGTTTATACCAATTATGACCAGGGCGGTCTGGAACAGACAGATGGGATCTATGACTTTGCCTTAAATGGAAATGGCTTTTTCTGCATCCAGACATCACAGGGCATCCGGTATACAAGGAATGGTTCATTTTCAGTAGATAAAGATGGATATCTGGTTTTAAACCAGGCAGGAAGAGTCTTAAACAAAGAAGGACAGCCTGTCCAGATCAAAAATGAGAACTTTACAGTTGATTCCAAAGGACACATTACTGCTGCTATTACAAAACAGTCTGATGGTGAAGAAAGCGGCAGCCAGGAAGTTACCATAGAGGATTATGGAACTTTGAAAGTAGTGGATTTTCCAGATCAGGGGCAGCTTCATGCAGAGGATAATGGACTTTTCTCTACTGCACAGGCAGAAACAACGCCTGCAGATACAACTGTTCAATGGAAAATGCTGGAAAAATCCAATGTAGACATGGTGGAGCAGATGACAGCTATGATGTCATCCCAGAGAGCGCTTCAAAGCGCAGCCCAGTCACTGAAAATGTATGATCAGATCATGAGTAAGTCTGTGTCAGATGTCGGTAAGCTGTAAGGAGGATAAAGAAATGAATATGTCATTTTATACAGGAGCAGCAGGAGCCGGACAGTTTACAAAAAAACTGTCAGTTGTATCCAATAACCTGGCCAATATCAACAATACAGGCTTTAAACCTAAAACAGCGGCTTTTTCTGAACTGATCCACTATAATCTTAATGATTCTGAAAATGCCCAGACAGAGCTGCAGACAGGTTCAGGAGCCAGAGTGGAGCGTACTTGGACGGATTTTAGTACAGCCGGTGCTACTCAGACCGGAAAAGAATATGATTATGCAATTATGGAGCCTAATGCATTTTTTATGATACAGGATCCTGCATCAGGTGAGATCACCTATACAAGAAACGGTCATTTTCACAGGGGAGAACGTGAAGATGGATTTTATCTTACAACAGAAGATGGAAAGCTGGTGCTGGACCAGAACCGGCAGCCTCTTAAGCTGGAAGTAACAGATGTAGAAAAGCTGCAGGAGGAATCAGAGTCAGAAGACGATGACTACGATACAGATGATACAGACAGCACAGAGGATGATACTGACCTTCCTAAGGTAAGTGTATACACATTTTCAAACCCCAGCCGTCTCTTAAGCGTAGGAGATAATGAATATAAAGCACAGGATGGAATGGAAGCTTCTTTAAAATCAGATGCGGTCCTGCAAAAAGGGGCACTGGAGAATTCAGGCACCGATATGGCAAAAGAAATGGTCCATGTGATCGAATGCCAGAGAGCCTTTTCCTATGCTGTAAAAATGATCACTACATCAGATGATATAGAGGGAACGATCAATTCACTGAGAGGATAAGGTAAAAAATGGAAATAAAGCGATATGAAGATATGGACCTGCAGGCTCTGGATGTAATGCGGGAGATCGGCAGTATCGGTACTAGTCATGCAGCAACTGCTCTTTCCAAGCTTCTGCAGAAAGAAGTCCGGATCTCGATCCCATCTGTGAATATCCTTGGATACAATGATGCCATGAACCGGATCGGTGATGCGGAGGAGCTTGTTGCGGCAGCCCTTGTAAAAATGTCAGGTGATATTGAGGGGTTGATGCTGTTCCTTTTCGACCTGGATTTTGCAAATGAGGTATTGGAAAAACTGCTTGGAAGCCGTTATAAGTCCTTTCTGGATATGGACGAAATGGCCAGATCAGCACTAGTAGAAGTAGGAAACATCATTATCTGTTCTTATATAAATGCTTTTTCACAACTTGTAAATGTAGAGGTGGAACTGTCTGTTCCAAGTGCTACCATCAACATGCTGGGTGGGATCTTAATGGTACCTATTGCTGAGTATGGATATGAAACAGATAAACTGATGTATTGCAATGCAGATTTTGTGATCGGCGGAAAAGCACTTTCTGACTGGCTGCTCATGCTGCCGGACATTCGTTCTCTAAACGATATTTTAGAGAGGTTGGGAGTTTCATAATGATCGGAGGCACAGAATTAAAAGTAGGAATCGGTGATATGAAGTTTTCACGAGGGGAAGGAAGGATCATAACCTATGCTTTGGGTTCCTGTATCGGGATAACCTTTTATGATCCTGTTACCCGTCTGGGAGCACTTCTGCACATCATGCTTCCGGTACAGTTTGAAGGAAAGGATTCCAATCCATTTAAATTTGCAGACAGCGGCATCAGGGAAACCCTCAGAAAGCTGAAAATATTCGGTATGGTAAAAAGCCGGATGGTAGTTAAGATCGCAGGGGGAGCCAAGATGTTTGAGATCAGCGGAAACAGCAGCTTTGGAAATATCGGGCAGAGAAATGCAGAAAGTGTAAAAAAAGTCATGGCCCAGGAAGGAATCTGTATCGCAGCAGAGGATACAGGAGGAAATTATGCCCGTACCATGCTTTTAGATCTTGCAACAGGCGATGTGATCGTGCGTACAGTGGGACGACCGGAACGCCATCTATAGCCAGGGCTTTCATTTATGGTGGTGTCACCATCTGTGACATGCCTGTTTACAGAAAAAAGGAGAGAAGATCATGGTCAAAAATGAAAAAGAAGGGATTCTTTTAGAATCAGGAACAAACGAGATTGAAGTAATGAAATTCACAGTTCTGGGTGAATTTTATGGCATTAATGTGGCAAAAGTCCAGGAGATCATCATGAGTGAAAAGGTAAAACCGATGCCTCATGCAAACCCGGCAGTAGAAGGCATCTTTAAACCAAGGGATGAGCTGATCACAGTGATCAACCTGGCAAAATATCTTACAGGAGATGACCGGGAAAATGGGCCAAGAGATCTGTTTATCGTAACAAATTTTAATAAAATGACGGTCGCTTTCCGGGTAGACAGTATCGAAGGTATCAGCAGGATTTCATGGAAAGATATACAGAAGCCAGATAAGACCATTGCAAATGGAGATGACAGTGTTGCTACCGGTATTGCCCAGTGCGGAAAAGAGCTGGTGATCATCCTGGATTTTGAAAAGATCGTGGCAGAGATCGCACCGGAAACAACTATACAGGTGACAGATGTAGATAAGATGGGAGACCGCCCTATCTGCAACAGTCCTATTGTGATCGCGGAAGATTCCATTCTTTTAAGTAAAATGATCGATGATTCCCTGGAAAGGGCCGGATTTACCAATGTAAAGAATTTTTCCAATGGCCAGGAGGCATGGGATTACCTTTCACAAATACATAATGATTCTGATCTGTATGATAAGGTCAATCTGGTCATTACAGATATCGAAATGCCGGAAATGGATGGCCATAGGCTTACAAAGCTGATCAAGGATGACGAACATTTAAAGAAGATCCCGGTTATCATCTTCTCTTCCCTGATCAATGAGCAGATGAGGCAGAAGGGGAAAGAATTAGGTGCAGACGAACAGCTTTCCAAGCCGGAGATCGGGCATCTGATCACAGTAATGGATGAACTGCTTGCCCGTTTTAAAAAACAGTACAGTCAGCAGTAAGGAGGACTCTAAGGATGGAAAAATATGTATTAACACAGGATCTTGTAACAGGAAATGAACTGATCGACAGTGAGCACAGGAAGATTTTTGACGAAGTCAATACCCTTCTGGATGCATGCTCAAAAGGAAAGGGAAGAGAAAATCTCTCAAGTCTGGGAGAATTTCTTGTTGAATATGTAACGAAACACTTTTCAGATGAGGAGGATCTCCAGAAGCAGTCAAAATATCCGGAATATACAGAACATCATAAATTTCATGAATGGTATAAACAGAAACTGGGGGATGCCATTATAAAACTGGAGCAGGAAGGTCCGACGATCAATTCCCTGGGCGAGATCAACTATATGGTAAGCGTGCTGGTTAAGCATATCCGGGAAACAGACCGCAAGCTGGCCCAGTGGATCCAGAATGGAGCCAAAAATGAAGTTACAGCTTCTAAAGCGGCAACAGGATCAGCTGTATCAGGGAAAACTTCCTATATGGATACCGTTACAAAAGATGAAAGTACAGAAAATCTGGATATCCGTCAGATCCTGGATATAAAAGAACTTCAGCGGATCCAGGATCTGTTTTTAACGGTCACAGGCATGACAGCAGCAGTAGTGGATATGAAAGGAAAATACATTACGAGAGGAAACTCCTTTACCAGCTTTTACAGCAGGTATACCAATGGAAAACATAATGAGCTGCGAGAGTTTACCCAGGATCTTACAGTAGGAGGATTCCGTGCAGGTACAGTGATCGGCGGTATCGTCCTTGGAGATTACCCGGATGATTCAGCCCCAAGCCAGGAAGTAGTAAGTGCCGGTGGACAGCTTTTAGCTGAGATGCTGAATCTGTGGGCTAATGCCCTTTATTACCGGAAGAGCAATGCAGACAGCGTAGAAGCATTTGCAAAAGAGGAAAAGAAAGTACGGGATGCAGTAGGACAGATCAAGTATAAGGCAAAGGGACTGGAGCAGACGGCTACGATGGAAAAAATGCTTTCCCTGAATGCAGCCATTGAAGCAGGCCGTGCCGGAAAAGCAGGTGTAGGCTTTGGTGTTGTAGCAGATGAGATCGGACGTATGGCAAATGAGTCAGCAGCTGTATATCAGGAGATCCAGGAACTGGTAAAACAGGTAGAGGAATCCATGGAACGCCTTGGAGAATAATACAGGGAGATCTTTCAGAAAATATTGTATGCAGAAGAGAGGATAAAAGGAGATACATAAATGGTCATTACGGTTTCAAATCAAAAAGGCGGTGTGGGAAAGACCACAACATCAGCAGCGCTGGCTGCAGGATTTTCGATGGCAGGTAAAAAGGTTCTGTGTATAGACCTGGATCCCCAGGGAAATCTTGGATTCTGCCTTGGTCTGGATACCGAAGGAGGATCTACTATACTGGATGTATTAAAAGGAGATATATCCATACAAAAGGCTATCAGCCGCACAGAAGGGATCGATATCCTTCCTTCTGATATTACATTAAGCAGCAGTGGTCTGGAGTATAATCCGGGAGAAGAAAAAGAATCTATTTTAAAAAATGTTTTAAAGCCGGTAATGGATTTTTATGACTATATTGTGATCGATACACCCCCTGCCTTAAATCTTCTCACAGTTAACGCATATGCAGTTTCTGATTATCTTATTATACCAATGGCATCGGATATCCTCAGTCTGGTTGGACTGTCACAGTTAAAGGAAACAGTAGAATCTGTCCGCATACAGATCAATCCCGGCCTTAAGATCATGGGTATCCTGCTAAACCGCTTTAATCCAAGAACATGTCTTTGCAGGGATGTATTGGAAATGGCCGGGCAGCTGGCCGCGCAGCTGGAAACCCGGGTATTTGACACAAAAATAAGGTCCGGAGTGGCGATTGCAGAAGCACCGGCCCATGGAGAAAGTATTTTTGAGTACAGCCCAAGATCAGCAGCTGTAAAGGACTATGGAAAGTTTTTAGATGAGGTAGAAAAGATCATAGGTTTCAGGGAGAAATAATATGGCAAAAAAAACAAATAAAACCTCACATGTTCTGAACCTGATCACAGGTTCACAGCCGCCTGTCCCGTCTTCTGGTGAAACACAGCCGTCTGCCCAGGCTTCTGGTGAAACACAGCAGAAAGGATCAGCTGATGAAGAACCGGTAAGAGTACCTTCCGCTAATGTGACTGTAGTTGATCCAAGAGAAGAAGGAAAGCTGGCAGAAGAGATCCAGAAGAATCTGATCCAGGAGCTGGAAAAAGAACAGACAGAAGAGCAGGCAGAACAGCCCGGGGAGCAGGAAGAACAGTCGGAAGAACAGACAGAAGAACAGTCGGAAGAACAGTCAGAAGAACAGACAGAAGAACAGTCAGAAGAACAGACAGAAGAACAGACAGAAGAACAGACAGAACAGCCCAAAACAAACGCAGGGACACCTGTACAGAAAGAACCGGAACAACAGGAAGAGCAGAAGCAGGAAGATGGTCCAAGTTACCGGGTCGTAAATATCATGGAGGAGATTCTTACTCCGGAACTGATCCTTGACGCACTGAAAAGCAATGATACCTGTACCTGCAGCCGCTGTCAGGCAGATGTGAAGGCGCTGATGCTTACCAGGCTGCCGCCCAAATATATTGTAGCGGATAATACGACAGTCCCGATGCTGTTAACCTTTTACCGCAATAAATTCCGTGTGGCTGTTTTAAGTCAGTCCATAAGAGCCTGTATGGAAGTAAAAGAACATCCACGCCATATCTTATAAATTTTCATGCTGCGCCGAAATATGTATATAGAATCTATAGGATCACAGGGATAAAGTATACAGAAGCGGCGCATTTTATGTACTCCGCGACATCACATGACTGAAAGGAGCAGCAGATATGTCAAGTGTATCAAGAACAAGCAGCAGTCTTGGAAATACAGCTTTAAGAGGATTTGGTGGTTTAGCTTCCGGTATTGACAGGGATGCACTGATCGAACAGATGACAGCAAGAACAACATCCAAGATCACATCCAAGAAACAGGCTATGACCAAACTGGAATGGAAGCGGGATGCATATCGTTCTATCAGCAATAAGATCATAGATCTTCAGGACAATTACCTTAGCTATTCAGCAACAAAGAGCTTAAAAAACAGTGATTTCTTTGCAAAAAACCAGGTCAGTGTACAGGGGGATCCTGACTATACAAAATATATATCAGCGACAGGAAACGCAGACACTGCATCCAGAGTATCAGTTCTGGGAGTAAACAGATTAGCAACATCTGCCACATTGATCTCCGGCGAAAAGAAAACAGAAAATGAAAAAGATTCAGCTATTACCTTAGGCGGCATCAGCGCGTCTGATTTTGAAAATAAAGAAGTAAAGACCTCCAATCTTTCCGGAACGAAGCTGACATTTGGAACCTACAGTATTACAGATAAGAAATTCACAGAGGAAGCAACCTTTACGTTCCCCACCAGTTATGAAAAAAAGGTGGACGGAAAAACAGAGACAGTCACCATTGATTATACGGCTGATTCTAAAGATGTAGTAAAACAGCTGAATGAAGCCCTTGATTCCCAGGGATTTCTCGGAAAAGATGGGAAGAGCGGTATTCAATTTGAACTGAAAGAAGGTAAGCTTCAGATCATCAGCCAGCCAAAGAGTATTACCGATAAAGGAAAAAGCTGTGTGATCAGGGGAACATCATCTGCTTTAAAGAGTCTTGGCTTTAATTCCGGCAACATGAATCAGGATGAAATAGATAACGGCATTTCACTTAAGGAATTTAACGACCATACATCTTCATTTGAGGCTGCAGCCATAACAAAGCAGCCCCTTTCCAGCTATCTTAAGGGAAAATCAATTTCTGTTTCTTATGGCGGACAGACAAAGAATATTGAACTGATCGGCGATAAGGAAGAGATAAAAGATTTTAAAGCTTTTAAAGATAGCTTACAGAATAAGCTGGATAAAGCCTTCGGTTCAGGAAAGGTTACTGTAGGTGAGGGTCAAAATGGCAGCCTGACGTTTACTGCAAAAGACAACAAACAGACATTACAGATATCCGCAGACTCAAAGGAACTCCAGAATGCCCTGGGTATCACATCTACCCAGTCAAACAAGATCAGTACAGGAAGCAGCCTGTGGGAGAACAGGGTCAAACTGGGACTGGGAAAATACGATACAAAAGAGAAATTAAACGACGCATTAAAAAACTTTACAGTCAATGGTGCAAAAATAGATAATATTACTGCAGATACCACAGTAGACGGACTGCTTACTGCGATCAATAATAATAAAGATGCGGGAGTAACTGCCACCTATCTGGGCGGTGAAAATAAATTTGTTCTTTCTTCCAATGAAAAAGGTGAGGGCCGTAAGATCACCCTTGGTGCAGATCCAAAAGATACTACTGATGCAGCAAATCTCATTTTCGGCGGGGTAAGCCAAGATGGCACAGATGGTGAGATGAGTATTCTCTATAATGGGGTACAGACCACCATTACCAGCAGCAGCAATACCTTCTCCATTGACGGTCTGGATATTAGAGCCACGAATACATTTAATACAGGCTCTGCAACAGCAGAAGGCGGTGTCAGCTTTACTGCTTCGGCAGATACAGAAAAGGTGACAGAGACTGTAAAGAAATTCATTGAAGCTTATAATGCCATGATCGATGAGGTCCGCACCCAGGCAACAACCAAGCCGGACAGTAATTATAAGCCTCTGACAGAAGACCAGAAAAATGAAATGAATGAAAATTCCATTAAAAACTGGGAGAATAAGGCAAAAGAGGGTATTCTGTACAACAGCAGCGCTTTAAAAGACCTGGACAATGCTACCCAGGGCATTTTCTCTTCAATGATGATGAACGGTGTTTCTTATGACGATCTTGAAAAGATCGGAATTTCCTTCTCAGATGATTACACAGCAGGTGGAAAGATCGTATTTGATGAAGAAAAGTTTAAAACTGCCATGGACAGTGATCCGGAAAAGGTATCAGACCTGTTCACAGGCACGCATGGTATTGTAAACACCATAGACAGTACTCTTTCTACTTATGCCACCAGATATGCAAGCAAGAATGGAAATTCCTATGGTGTGCTTATTGAAGAGGCAGGATCTGAAAAACTAAGCCTGACCCTGACTAACAACAGTATTTATAAAGAATTAAAGGATATGCAGGAAACCATCACAAACCTGCAGTCCCAGCTGTCAACTGAGCAGGACCGTTATATCAGCCAGTTTACGCAGATGGAAAGGCTGATCAATCAGATGAATTCACAGTCCAGCTACCTGTCACAGTTAGGTGGCTGATGGGGGTAAGAAAGCATGTATGAAAAGTTTAAGCAGTACAAGGAAAGTACGATCTATTCTATGAGCAATCTGGAGTTGTTGCTTTTATTGTATGATGAAGCAGTGAAGCGTCTGAAAATGGCACAAATCGCACTTGAGGATAAAAAATATGAGACTTTTGAAGAATGTCTCGAAAGAACAGGACGGATCGTCCGGTATTTAATACAGATACTGGATATGCAGTATCCCATCAGCAAGGATCTGAAACGTATCTATGAGTACCTGATCTATGATATCAGCCGTGTTAAAGCAGGAAGGGAACGCAGGGCAGAAGAGATTCCAAGGATCAGCCACATACTTTCTGAATTAAGAGATGCATTTAACCAGGCAGGAAAGATTTCCGGTGATCAGCATATTGTGAGAGAACGAAGTGTTTTCGGTTAAAGGAGAATATATGAGCGCAGACTTGGAAACAATTTTGATATATCTTCAAAGGAGATATAATATATTAAGAGAAGTTTGTAGTCTGACGGAAGAACTGGCGGAGGCAGTGGAGCGCGGCGACACAGTCTCCGCTTCTCTTCTTTTAGATATGAGGGGAGAACAGCTGCAGCGCCATGCAGACTGTGAAGAACAGATCATCCTGCAGACTGCGGGAAACAGCCTTCGGGACCGGTATCTACGAGATCTGGCTAAAGGTCCATTAATGAATGTAAAAAGCTGTTTTAAAGGAAAGACAGAGCGCGAAAAAATGCTGGAGAAGCGTATTGAGGATCTGCGTTGCCGAACAGAAAAGCTTTTAGATAAGATACGCAGGATCGATGGGGGACTTAACAGAAGAATATCAAAAAACAGGTGAAGTTAAATGGAAAATCAAAACTTTTATGAAGGCCGCATACTGGTAAATATGGCTGCATCTGTTATGCGCCAGGATGATTTAAAGCCGCTTCATGGAAATCTGGACTGGGAAAGGCTGTTCCGGGTTGCAGATTATAACAAAATTTCAAACCTGATCTATCTTGCAATCCTTGGAAATAATGAAAAAATGCCGGAACGGTGGAAAACACGCCTTTATGAGCGCTACAGCGATATTCTGAAATTCAACGAAAGCTGCACAGAAGGAGAACGGGAGATACTGGTCCTTCTGGAATTAAAAAAAATCCCGGTACTCGTCCTTTCCTCCAGCAGCCGCAGACAGCTGTATCCAAGGGAGGAAATGGCAGGGGAAAGCTCTCTAAAGCTTTTTTTTCTTGACCCGGAAGATTATCTTTTTGCAAAAGGCTATCTGGTCAATATAGGCTACGAAACGGATACTCTCTATCCGGGAGTGGGTGAAAAGATGCGTATACCAGGTCGCTTTTCTGTGGAGATCTATCATACCTTTCCTTTTAAAACCCAGGTATACCAGAGGGGGATGGAAAAGCTGCTCCAGCGTGTTTTCCTGAAAGAAAATGGTGACTACATTTATGAATGGAATGCCATAGACCAGCTAGTCTATCTTATGATCCAGTCTGCTTACCTATATGTAACAGGACATCTGCAGATACGCCATCTGGCAGACTTATATGTATTTTACAGAAAAGCAGCAGAAGAAGACCAGTTTCAGGAGCTTGAGAACCGGCTAAAGGAATTTAAAGTAAACATACTGGCGCAGAAGCTTCTGCATTTAAGCTATATGTGGTTTGGAACACGGGAAGAATGTGCCAGCATGGAGACAGAGGAAGAAGAACTCCAGGTATTTGATATACTGGAGAAAAATGTATTCTACGGCATGACAGGGAAATTTGGACCGGAAACAGATGAACAGGCGCTGGATCTTAGATCAGACATATTAAAAGAAGAAGAGCGGGAAAACCGCATGGAAAAAAGAGCATTATTTTACCGGCGTCTGAGAGAGTTTTTTTCTCTCGTACGCCGGCAGCTGAAAGAGCTATATGATATTTTGTATAGCAGATAAGAGTCATTTTATCAGTATTCACCCGTTTGCGAGTCATTAAGCTTATGGTCTATTTCTTCATATAAGAATTCAGTCCTTTTTCAATAGAGCGCAGTGAATCTGTATCAGATAATAAGGCATCCAGGTTGCTGCGTTCTGCTTCTGTCAATTCTTCCCGCAAAATAGAAATATGCTTCGGGGCATTTATAGCCAGGCTGACAGATCCATTGTCGCAGTCAAGTACAGTGATGCGTATGTCATTCCCGATCAGGATACTGTCATTTTTTTTACGTTTCAGTATCAGCATGGCTATTTATCTCCTTTTTAGTGTCCTGTTCCTTTATCTCTTTACCAAGAAGAGAACGTAAGGTATGGCGGTAATCATAGTCAGCGTTGGATAAGATCACCTGGATCCCTTTGCGGGTATCCGGATTAATGGCAAGAGGACATTTCAAGTTGACGGTTCCATCCAGATAATCCTTCTTTACAGCACATATGACATAATAGGACAATTCATCACTGGAATTTACTTCCAGAAAGGATAATTCTTCCGGTAGAAGAACCGGTGAATAAGAAGGAAAGAGTGCTGCTGCATCGATGAGAAAAAAGGCTACATAAGGTTCGTCTACAGACTGCAATATCAGCAGGGAACTGTCATCTTCCTCCATAGAGAGGGGAAGATAGTCATGGTACTGGGAAAAACCAAATAAACCATCTGGAAATACAACCAGTTCATCTTTTGTATAATCAATTTCGCCGTAATATTTTGTATCAATCTTCATGATTGCATAAGCCTCCGGGGGTCAGTTTTTATATGGTAACATTAAGAGCAGGGGAATCCGGCTCTTTTTTTGGTGGAACATAATTGGGGGTGCCGGTATACACAAACTCTACTTTTGGATAAGAGGTTATGATGGTCATTTCCAGGGCTGGTACGTATTCCAGATTGCCAGATGCCACACGAAATTCAAATTCACCTCTCTGAAGGGTATATAGCCCATTATTGTCAGGGCTGCCAGAAAATGGATCACAAAAGCTGTTTCCTGATCCAGAGACGTTTGCTGTGCCATGTACTCTTTGGACAGTATCCCGGAGATCAAAAGCTTGTCTGATGTCCTGGATACAGGTCATGCTTTCCGGAGAACTGATCCCGTAATTTTGAGCCTGACGTACTTTCAGGCGGTATTGGGAAATCGCCTGATGCTGTCTTGCTGCCAGCTGGTCCTTTGAAACCAGACTGGCATTTTGACGGAAACGGACAGATTCAAAAGGTATAAAATTTGCTTCAATCACAGGTTTCATACATTTTCACCTTCTTCTGACCTGAAAATAGAAAATTATTTTTTGCTTGTTTTTTGTAAACAATGTACTGGTATCATTTTATAAAATCAAAAAGAGATGACTGCATCAGGTTTGACCCCATTTTTAAAGCAGCAGAATAGGAGTACTGGTAAGAGAACATTTCTGTAATGGCCTCATAAGGATCAGCTCCGAGAATGTCTTTGTATTCCTCTGTCAGGTTGTCGCTTAAAGTATCAAGACGGGTTTTTGTAGTTTCTACCAGGGAATATTTATTGCCAAGGTCGCTGTAAATGGTGCTGATGGTATGCTCTGTATTAGCTGCATCTTTAAGTACACTGCCCATAGTATCTGTAAATTGATCAACGGTCGTAGTATCATTGATATAATTATCACAGGCCATAACCGAACGGCTGAGAAGTGCCACAGGAGTTGTTTCCAGGGCAGCTTTGATCGCATCCTTTGCATCCGCATCAGACATGGCATTTAAGGAATCCGAGGTAAGCCCCGTAAGCATATTCAGTCCTCCGGTATAGGTATCTAAAAGAGACTGGCGGTTGGAAATATCGCCATAACCGATATCTACCCGGCCTTGTTCTCTCATAGCTGTCACAAGGTTGTTCAGGTCATCATCGCTTAAATGATAACTGTAAGTATTGTTATTTTTATCATAAGCCATGGTCATATTGACCGTCTTTGTGGTACCGTCTGAATACTTATGGGTATAAGTAAGGGTTTTTCCATCTCCGCTTAAAGAAAACGGAGCTGTTGTAATATCATTTCCGCCGTAAATATAAAAATCCTGATACTGGCTGTTCAGATTGCTGACCATGCTCTGCACATCCTGAAGAAGAGCATCTCTTTTTGTCTGGACAGAAGTTTTTGAGCTGTTATGGGAGGAATCCAGCACATACTGCATGGAAGTCTTACTGTTGCTTAAAGTTTTCTGGATATCCCTTGCGCCCTGCTCCTGTTGGTACAGACGGTTTTTAATATCACCTAAAATGGAACTTTTACTCTGTGCATCCTGATATAAATGATCCATTTTCTTTCCCTGATAATAAGCAAGAGGATTATCAGCAGCTGTTTCATAAGCAGCGCCGGTAGAAACCTTGTTCATGCTTTTGTTCAGATTGCTTTGAAGATCATTTAAAGAAGAAGTATACCTGCGGTAAACAGATGAACGTACAACTCTCATAATTTATTAATCCTCCTTATATTTATGCACCAGTATTACTGATCAGGGTATTCAACACTTCATCAAGGGCAGTCATCAGACGGGAAGCAGCATTATAGGCTGAAACGTAGGCCATCATATTGGTTGCTTCTTCATCCAGGCTGACACCGGAAAGAGAGTCTCTGGAGTCCTGGATACTGTTTAAAACAGTTGTGCCCGTCTTTAATGCAGTCTGGTTGGAGCTGGAATCAGATGCCAGCTGGGTGGAAAGGTTATTCATATAATCAGCAAATGTTTTCCCGTTCAATTTCTTGGTATCCTTCATAGCTGCGATCATATCAAGGATTGTATCTGTGCGGTTAGTGCCGTTTGTAGAAATATGGACCGTTCCACTGGTCCAGCCTTTGCTGATACCGATATTTCCGGCTGTTATACCAGTTGTGGAGTCATCTGTGGAATTAGATAAAAGATTCTGGTCCTTGGGGTTTTTGTTGCCATTGTTGATGTTATTCATGGATTCTGCGAAAGTTAAAGCTAAGTGATCCAGTTTTTCTGAGTAATACTGGTATCCACGGACATCATCCACAGCAGTAGATCCATTTATCACCTTGCCGGTACCTGTTTTCTGGAGCATATCCAGGCTTGCCTGAAGAGAGCCGCCTTCAAAACGGATCCCTTTTAACTCTGCGTATACATCATTGGTAGCTGCCGGTCCATTCCCTTGATAGCTGGGGGCTTTTTCAAACTTGATGGAAATGTTTGCAGGATCAGAAACAGAAGCAGCTGTCTGGTGATCGCCTTTTAACATACTTAACTGACCGTAGTTTTTTGTGAGACCCTTAGCACCAAGGTCAGATCCGTTTACCAGGATCAGCTTCTGGCTCTTTCCCTGGGCATCAATATAATTCATGCTCACTTCCAGGTCATCAGGCCAATCCTTCTTGCCGATCACAGCACCATTTGCATCATAGTCATAGGCGTTATTCCCGGAATGGGCATCATCCTTGTAATATCTGGTTTCAACAGGAATATAACCGGAAAGCTCATCCAGGAGAAGATTACGTTCATCCTGCAGTTCCAGAGAAGGATGACCGGCAACCTGGTTACGTTTGATCTGCACGTTCAGGTCGCCGATCTGGCGGAGGATGTCATTGATCTTCTGCACATCGCCCTGTTCACTGCTGCCTTCCCCTGTGAGCCTTTGAAATTCATTCTGTTCGGCCTGTGTGATCTGTCTGGATGCCTGGTTAAAAAGATTACATACAGACTGCATTTTAGTTCGCAGCTCACTTTCATAGATGGGATCGGATACCTTTGCAGGATCCTGCATGCTTGTAAGGGTAGACTGGACATCATCAAATGCCTGGCGGATGCCGGAAATGGTTGTTTCGTCCAGTACCTTTGACAGGGAATTAAGGGCAGTCTGTAAACGATTGGTATAGCTGCAGTCAGCAGACTGGCTGCGGTATTGGATATCCAGATAAGGATCTCTGATCTGTGAGACCCGGTCCATGCTTACCCCAAAGCCTACTGCAGTTTCATTCCCATTAGAATAATGGGAAACAGGATTCGTATAATTAAGGCTGGATGCCTCTAACTGCTGCCTGGTATATCCGGCAGTATTCATATTTGACAAATTCTGTCCTGTAATATCCAGACGTTTCTGGTTGGCCTGGAGAGCGGACAGAGCGGTATTAAAACCGGAAAAAGTTGCTCTTACCATAAAATATTATTACCTCCAAAATATAAGTATCCTGCAGTCCCCACAGTTTTATCAGACATATTTGTCATAAACATGAGGATCGCTCTGCTTCGCACCGGAAAGGCGCTGTTCTAACTGTTTCATGCGGATCCGGATCAGACGGTCTGTGCCACCTTTTACTTTTTTCAGCTTTTCAGCCTGGATGGATAACCGTTCCAAGATCGGAGAGAGAAGTGCCACAGCCTCCTCGCTGTCCTCCTGCATCAAAATCTGGCGGAAAGTAAGCCCCTCAAGACCCGACCTGCGAAGAAGATCACTTCGTTTTTTATCTAGTCCGCGCAGCTGCAGTAAAAGCATGTTTTCATCATTTAAAAGAGATTCCAGCTGGTCAGGATGATCAGCTGAAACAACGGTTAGTTTATCAGCCTCAACCCGGCATAGCTGTTCTAATACAGTACACAGCTGTTCTAATACCGGGATCAGGCTTTCAGGCGCCCTCATAGATTATACATGGCCCTTGCAGTGGCCATGGGATCCGGTTCGTAGGTTCCTTCCTCAACCTGTTTTTTCAGTTGGGCAGCCTTTTCAACGGAAACGCCTTTCTCGCGGCAGACATCTTCTGTAATGCTGTGAGCCAGAGAGCGTGCGAAAAGTGTTTCATCAGCCGAAATACCTTCGGTGTATTCAAAACTGGCTCGGTCAAGATCAGCCGGTTTTGCAGAAATATTATCAGACAAAGCAATATTGCTTTGTCTCATTGATACATGTTCCATGTGTATTTGCTCCTGGATAAAATTTTGAATTTTCATACAATTACTCCTCACCTTAAAATAAAACGGCAGGACCACAAAAGTATCCTGTGATTTTCACATGCTTACTGAATCTATATCTATGTAAATTATCGCCTTTTTTCTTGAAAATATAAGAAAAATAATAATTATAAAAAACGGGAAAACGCCGATTAAATATACATATGGAAGCATGCAGGGTAATTCGGTATCAGAGGGGTCAAAATCTTTTGACCCCAACATCATAATATATAGAATCAAAAAGAAAAGGGATAAAACATGTCTAATATATTACAGGTAACAGATCCTTCTACATATATAGATAATAGAAATCTCCACACAGGCCAGGAGCAGCAAAGCGCCCTGAACAGTTCCCAGATCCAGAATCCTTCTGACCCATCTCGTGTAGTGCGGGCAGATGGACAGAAAAGCGGTACTGCTGGTGACCAGGAAAATGAAAGTGGCTTCAGCGTTCGCAATTATAATGGAAATTATACTGACTTTCTTCAGAAGCTGGGGCAGGAAAATGAAATAAAGGATTCCCTGGGCCGGATCCTGTTCCGGGATGGAGCCTTTATCGCTAAAGGTGATGAAGGTCTGGGTAAAATGGTGCAGCAGCTGCTGGATTCTGCCAGTTTTGAAGATTCTGGCCAGCTGCTGGATTTTTTAAAAATGCAGGGACAGACTAAATTTTCCGGTACTTTCTTTGAAAACCTGAGAACTCTTTTGCAGCAGGAAGGAAACAGAGGCCTGCAGGAAACAGCCCTCAAATTCCTTCAGGTATTCAACAATTATTCCAGCGGTGAGCATCTTTTAGAACAGATGCAGGAACTGACAGATGAAATAAAAGGAATGCTTTACACCTCTGCAAGACAGGAATACGCATCAATTCTGGATCAGCTGGACTGGAAGGCAGAAAATGGGGAAACGAAGGAAAATTCCCAGGTTCTGTTTCAGAAGCTGGTCCCCTTTCTTTCAAGATATATTTCCCGTACTCATGATTATGGCAACGTAAGAAGCAGCGTGATCCAGCTGATCCTTTATGGGGCACGTTATGAAAACGGAAGCAGTGCCCTTCTCAGAAGCCTTTTTGAACAAATGGCAGCTAATAGGGATTTTAAACGTTTTTTTGAAACAGAGCCTGAAGAACTGTATGCTGTACTTACCGGTTCAAAAGGAAAAAAAGGAAATATTTATGGAGATATTTTTGGCTCACTTGTGGAAAGAGGGGCCAAAGGAGAAGCCGGGCTGGAACATGTACAGGATTTTTATCAGCTGATGCGAGGGATGCTGGTAAACGAAAGCGTATATATGTCTGTTAATCATTTTGTCCTTCCTTTTCAATATCAGGGAAAAGAGGCAGTATCTGAATTTTGGATCGATCCGGATGCAGAGAAAAAAGAAGAAGAAAAAGATGGAGGCAGGAAAATACGCCTTCTGGTGGACTTTGAGATCAGGGGATTGGGAGATTTCCAGCTTCTGGCAGATCTCCAGGATCATAAAATATCCATGGAGCTGGGAGTTCCTAAAAATCTTTCTGCCGGAGCTGGAGAGATACAGGCAAAGCTTCAGGAAATATGTACCAGAAACGGGATGCGCGTGAAAATGATGCAGGTGCAGGAACGGAAAGCTCATTACCGTCTGCTGGATGTTTTTCCAAAGATAAGAAAAAAGGAGAATGGTATTAATGTCAGCGTTTGAGCGGTTATTAGAGCAAAAGGCAGTTGCGCTTCAATATTCGCCGGAAAAGGACACTGCCCCGGTAATCGTTGCTTCCGGAATGGGATATATGGCAGAAAAGATCACGGAAGCAGCCAGAAAGTCAGGGGTTCCGGTTTATGAGGATGATTCTCTTGCAACTCTTTTAAGCAGATTACAGCTGGGAGCGGCTGTGCCGGAAGAATTATATCAGGCGATCATAGAGATCTATATTTACTTTTTAGGATATGTGCCGTCACCGGAGGAAAAAGAAAATGAAGAAAAAGTCGAAAATACCTGACAGAAGATCCAGACACGGACGGGAAATGTTTCTGCTCCTTCTTTCGGGAGTCTTGCTGTTCCAATGGGGAAAGATAGATGCTTTTGCAGCAGCAAAAGAGATTAAAACAGTAAATATCCGTGTTACATCCAAGCTGGAAGTAGGCAGCAAGCTTCCGGATATAAAACTGGAAACGACCACGGTTTCAGATGGAGAAGTGGCAGTAGATGCAAGTGGAGGTAAATACAGCGTTTCCGAGGCCGAATGGACGGATAAAAGCTCCAATGAACTGAAAGCTGCTGAAGAGCCTCAGATGAAAGTCACCCTGGAACCGGAAGATGTCAGTGAAGATTATTTTGTTTCCAGCTATAAAAAAGCGAATGTAAAGATCAGTGGGGGCACATTTGTGTCTGCCAGACGAGATGGAGATGAACTGGTAGTTACCCTGCGGGTAAAAGGGATCAAAGGAGACTATGCTGCTCCGGAAGATGCCTGGTGGAATGAAAAAAGCCTGGGACAGGCGAAATGGGAAAAGCCGGATAACACATCCGGTTATTACGAAGTGCAGCTTTACAGAGGAAACACGAAAGTTTACAGCGTCTCCCAGACCAGTGCGGTTCAGTATAATTTTTATCCATATATGACAAAAACAGGAGAGTATACCTTTAAGGTACGCACAGTACCGGGAACGGATTCCCAAAAAAAATATGGTGGAAAAAGCGAATGGATAGAATCCGGGGAGCTTTCCATTACAGACCGGTATGTATCAGATGGTAAAGGACAGCAATCAAAAAATCCTTCTGCAAAGCGCGGAACCACAGATAAAGTAGGCTGGGTAAAAAAAGGCAATATATGGAATTACAGATTTCCGGATGGCTCTATATGCCGGGGTACATGGCAGTCGGTCAACGGATACTGGTATTATTTTGATGTCAATGGCACGATGCTCACCGGCTGGCAGAAGATGGCAAATGACTGGTATTACCTGTATGGTACCGGGGAAATGGCAACCGGATGGGCAAAGATCAATGGACAGTGGTATTACTTCTGGCCATTAACGGAAAATGGGCATACACAGGGAACCATGGCTTATGGAGGCTGGAAGATCATAGGGGCGGATTATTACTTTTTCAGGGAAGACGGCTCCTTATATACCGGCTGGCTGGAACAGAATGGTTCCTGGTATTACTTAAACACACTTGACAACAGCCTTCAGGGAGTCATGTTTACCGGCTGGCTGATCCGGGAAGGGAAAACTTATTTCCTGGATGCTGACGGAGTTATGGCTGCCGGCTGGTATCAGGTTGACGGGAATTGGTATTATTTTTGGCCGGATTCAGGTGAAATGGCAAAAAACCAGTATATCAATGGATTTTATGTTAATGGGGACGGGATCTGGTACAGGTAAAGATATGTGAGGAATGGAAATGAAAATGATCAGAAAAATACTCCTTTGTGCCGGAACAGGACTGCTGCTTAGCACAGGAAGTTTACAGTCTGCGCCAGGGGGAATCTTTCATATGTATACAGCTTATGGGGCAGAGAGCAGCATCATCGAGACCATGAGTATTAAATTTGACACCACTTTTGGAGATCCGGAGGAAATACCACAGCCCCAGATCACCATCAGCGGATCAGGGGTATCCATTGGGGATATTTATTACAAAACAGAATATGAAAACTGGAAACCTGGTAAAAAGGTACGGATGGAGATCACTGTGGATGCTGCACAGGGAAAGTATTTCCCTGTGTCCCTTGGACGATCCAAATGCCGTGTGACCGGGGCTGATTTTGTATCGGCGAAAGCCTTGGATAATACCTCCATGCAGGTAAAAGTGAACTATACGCCGGTCACTGTTCTGGGTGACACAGCTTTAGCAGGCTGGAGCTCACATGACTCAGAAAAGGCAGTGTGGAAGAAGGTAGACTATGCTCCGGGCTATACCCTGACTTTATATGGAAATGATAAAGTGGTGAAACGGATGACAGTTACAAGTAACTCTGTCAGCTTAAAGGAGTACATGACAGATCCGGACAAGATCTACTATTATCAGGTAAAAGCGGTCCCGGTTACGGCAGAACAGAAAAAATACTTAAAAGAAGGGGAATTTGTTACATCACAGGAACAGGATATAGATGACAGTGCGGAAGAGGAGAAAGAACATGCAGCAACTTCCCAGAGCTGCAGTACTGGTCCAGGCGTAGCAGGTTCTCTAAAGGGAGACAACTTTGTTATGCCGGATGGGACTCTGGCAGTTAATACCTGGAAGCTGGTGGGAGGTATATGGTATTACTTTAATGCTGAAGGAAACCGTACCAGGGGCTGGTTCCAGTATGGTGGAAAATGGTATTATTTCGACGGAAATGGATATATGAAGACTGGCTGGGTGAACACAGGAAACGGAAAATGGTATTACTTAAACCCTGATGGGGATATGAAGACCGGCTGGGTGAACACAGGAAACGGAAAATGGTATTACTTAAACCCGGATGGGGATATGAAGACCGGCTGGCTGTATGATAAAAATATCTGGTATTATCTAAATAACGATGGATCTATGGCAGTAAACCGTTCTCAGGACGGCTGGTACCTGGGAGCAGACGGCGCAGGCCGAAAGGAGTAAGAAATATGAGTTTAGCACCGATAACAGGAGATGGGGGAAAGTTAGCTGCACAGGCAGCGGATCAGACACAGAAGACAACACCGGTCCAGGAATTTCAGGGGATACTGAAAAATGGGCTGAATGCCATAAAAGAAGATATGGATTCTATTTTCGAAGAAGCTTCTGCTTTATATCAGATTCCTTCTAAACTTCTCAGGGCGGTGGCAAAGGCAGAGTCGGGGTTTAATCCAAAGGCTGTATCCAAAGCAGGGGCTATGGGCGTGATGCAGCTGATGCCGGGAACAGCCCGTTCTCTTGGAGTAAGCGATCCTTACAATGCCAGACAAAATATCCTTGGAGGGGCAAAATACTTAAAACAAAATCTGGACCGGTTCGGAGGAGACGTAAGCCTTGCACTGGCAGCTTATAACGCAGGTCCGAACAGTGTGACCAAATACGGAGGCATCCCACCATATAAAGAAACCCAGAATTATGTAAAAAAGATCATGGCGGATTATACGGGAAACAATACGATCCTGGCAGGACGTACGGTGAGTACCGGAACATATGGGAAAACATCCGGCAGTACAGCAGTGAGCAGCCTTATAGGAAGTGGCCTTACAGGAAGCAGTCTGACAGCAGGCAGTCTTTTAGGCAGCTTTGCGGGAAATACAGGTCTGTCCGGCGCTGGCAGCCTTGGTACACTTCTGGCAGCAGGAAAGGGAGAGAACCTTTCCGGGGAAGACTGGTCTAATATGGTGCAGATTCTCCGTCTTCAGATGATGATGAATATGGGTAAGGATACGGGTACGCTGATCTGACAGACAGATACCGGATTGTTGCGTGCTTTGCACTCCCGCAATTCCGGCCTTTTGACCCTGGTATCAATAAAATAAGGCATTTTGCCGATAATAAAAAAAAATGGTAACTGTTCAGTAGGTCTGCGCACTTGCTGCGCCGACCGTAAGAAAACATAGGCTGGAGGGCAAAAATCCCATCAGCGAAGCTGATCTG
>ENA-ORNZ01000688-ORNZ01000688.1-human-gut-metagenome-genome-assembly--contig:-NODE-688-length-41733-cov-10.437569_pt1 | contig 41733 bp, 8 predicted proteins | sample MGYA00242124_ERZ509040 | MGnify/ENA primary metagenome ERZ509040 (study PRJEB26280, sample SAMEA2338733) | human gut metagenome | biome: human gut; feature: human-associated habitat; material: faeces... | reverse complement strand
CGGGTGGTTTATTTGTTTCGCACCTTCGGAGCGAAACGGACTTAAAGTCACATAATAAAGCAAAATCACCTTTATCTCGAGATAAAGGTGATTTGTTTTGCGCCTAAGATTTAAGTTTTAGTTTTGATTTGTGGCAACTTCTGGAAAAAGCTTGTCTAAGATTTTTGAAGTGATAGCCTGTCCAGGTCCTTCAGCACAGTAGGTGTGCATATACATAGAAGGGTTAAAGTTGAGCTCGATGCAGGTGCAATGAGGGTTTTCTTTGCTAGCAGGTTGGGTTTCATCTGGAATAATGAGGTCAACCCCACAAGCCCAGGCCCCCATGCTAGTTGCCATAGCTGCAGCTAGTTCTTGGTAAGAGGAATCCATGGTCTCAGTGACATCAATAGAGTCACCACCCGTAGAAATGTTAGAGTTACGACGTAGATTGACCTTTTTCCCTTCTGGGAGAATATCATCAGGTGTATAACCCTGTTGTGTTAACATCAGTTGTTCGATGTCTCCTAGCGCAATGATTTCAAGTGGTGAGCGGTGATCACGTCCTCGCAATGGATTGGCATTTTTCTGAGCGACCAATTCACGAATGGTGTGTTTGCCATCACCGACAACATTGGCAGCGACACGAAGGAGGACAGCCTCACAGCGCCCATCCAGAATGAAGAAACGGTATTCGGTTCCTGGGATAAATTCTTCAACAAGAACAGCTGTATCTTCTGCAAAGGCAATCTCGAGGGCTTTCTTATAGTTATCAAGGCTGGCAGGCTCTTGGAAAATGGAAATGCCCAGACCAAAGTTGGTTGATTTTGGTTTAACCACAATTTGCTTGTCCTTGATAAGAGGATAGTAGGCTAGACCTTGTTCTAGACTGGTAAATTCGTCGCCAGCAGGGACAGGGAAGCCAGCATCAGCCAGGATTTTTTTGGTCACGGTTTTATTAGCCATGGCAAGAGGTACTACATAGTTGTCTTTTGAGGTCATGTTACCATTTTTGACGTACTCAACATGATCTTTATGCCAGAGTTTAAGGAACTGATCCTGCTCATCTAGGATTTCAAAATGAATCCCTTTTTGGATGGCATCAAAGAGTAGCATCTGAGTAGAAAGTTCCATCTCCTCATAACCCTTAAGAGCATAGTGGGCAGTCCAGTCGTAATCATGATAGGCAAGAGCCTTGTCAAGAGCAAAGTCAGCAAGGGACTTGTCTTTGATATGAGGTAAGAGTTGGGCTGCTAGTGTCTGGCTAGGATCAGCAAAGGCATCTTTAACTTGCTTGACCAAATCTTGATGATAGTCACCTAGGCCAAAATGTTGCACCAGTTGGTCCAGAGCCGTCGTAATGTTTTGAGTTTCAGTTTCAGATGGTAGAGGCTCTAAAGGATGAGAGAGGGCGATTTTTTCATTCAGCACGTGACCTTGAGCAAGAGACTGATCGACATTTTCAGAGGCATCCATCCAGAGGAAGGCTAGAAGGAGTAGGTGTACGGTATCCATGGTAGTTTGGCTAATACCGATACGCTCAAAGGGGTTGAGGTCGAAGTTACGGAATTCCAGATAGGTGATTCCCTTGTCAAGGAAGGAACGATTAACCTTTTGTCCACGGAAACGAACAGCTGAGTAGAATTCCTTCTCTGCAATCAAATCTCCTTGTTCGATATAGTTTTCGATGGCAGAGACATAATCTTCTAGGCTTGCAAAAGATACTTGGATTTCTTCCTTATTGACATAACCATGGTCACTGTTACGGAAGGAACGCACGGGTTCTGGCACTTCTTGGTCTAAGAAGCCTTGCTCAGCAACAGGTGCAGCACCAAAGAGATAGGTAATCACCCAACGGTAGCGCAAATAGTTCTGAGCCAGCTTAAGATAGAGGGCGTTCTTGAAAGCAATCATATCAGTCTGGTTACTTTCTTTGAATAGGGCCTCAACCAAATCTTTCCCTAGTTCCATATTATAGTGGATACCTGAGATAGCTTGTAGTTTGGTTCCGTATTTTTCAGCCAAGTAGTTGCGATAATGGCGTTCGAATTCATTTTCCAGTTGAGCAACTTGGATTTCTTGGGCCTTGATACGAGGTGGCATGGACAAGGGCCAGAGAAGTTCATCTTTACTGATGGAACGTCCAGCTACATCGGTAATGGCTCCAAGAAAACGTCGGGCCTCAGTGGTAGATTTAGCAACTGGTGTGATGAGCTCCATTTGAAACTCACAAAAATCTGTTTGAATATAAGGGTGGAAACTTCGAGCTCCTAGGCAGGAAGGGTGAGGCGTATGTGCTAATTTTCCCTGTCTATCGACACGAAGACTTTCGCGTTCAATTCCAAAGTTAGCTTGAAGGATAGGGCTGGTAGGCTCCAGCTTTTGAAGCAGTTGATTTATAGTCATAGAGTCACCTTTTCATCTAATGTTAGTGTTAGTCTATTATAAATAGGAACAGAAAACAAATTTCTGCTACGTTTGGCTATAATTTACGAACATTTATGATAAGTTTGTGAAAAATGAGCAGGTTTTAGAACGATATTTTTATCAAACATCGTAAAATGCTTACAAATGTTAGTGAAATGACATTGTACTTGCAATTTTACTCAATTTAACCTATACTAATGACATATATATGAGAACGAAAAAATCCCTAGGGTCTGCCCTCAGGGGCTTTTGTATGCTCTCAAAAGGGTATGACCGTTCTTTTATAGATAAATGATAAGCATAAGACTGTTAGTTTTAAGCTTTGCTCTGCCTAGAGTAGACGATATTTTTCGCCGTGGTCGAGACCATTCTGAACCTATTTGCACTTGTTCGAAGTTGCTCACAATTCGACAGTTCTCTCTGCCCAACAGTGATGCTTTCGCCGTGATAGATTACAAAATTGGTGTATATCTATCAATGCATGAAACACGCTCTGCACAGAGCAGGCGATATTTTTCGCCATGGTCGAGACCATTCTGAACCTATTTGCACTTGTTCGAATTGCTCAAGATTCGACAGTTCTCTCTGCCCAATAACGATGCTTTCGCCGTGATGATATTCCTATAACTGCAGAGGCAGTTATAGGAAGCGGAGTTATCGAGACTTTGGCTCGATAACTAGTCATGGAACGACTGAGTCGGTCGCTGACGTGCGCCATCACTTAAGAAAGCATCAAAAAAGAAAAATATCAACAAAAAGAAAAAAGAATAAAAAACGGAGGTAATTATGTTTCAAACCCTGATCGCTCAGATAAAGGAATACAAGAAACCCTCAATCCTAGCGTCCCTCTTCATGACGTTAGAAGTCATGTTTGAGATTTCCATTCCCTTTGTCATGGCCAATCTTTTGGACAAAGGTGTCCAGCAATCTAACATGTCTAACATTTGGCTCTATGGTGGCCTCATGTTGGTCTGTGCCTTCCTGTCGCTTTTCTGCGGGATGCAGTCGGCACGCTATGCGGCCTTTGCCTCTGCAGGATTTGCCAAGAATCTACGTCAAGCCATTTTCAAAAAGGTTCAAACCTTCTCTTTTGAAAATATCGATAAGTTCTCAGCTGGTGGTTTGGTAACACGTATGATGACTGATGTTACCAACGTGCAGAACTCTTACCAGATGATTATCCGTATCTGTGTGCGTGCACCTCTTAACTTGATTTTTGCCATTGCAGCAAGTTTCCTGATTAATGGCGAAATGGCTTGGATTTTCGTTGGTGTGACACTCTTCCTTGGTCTGGTTTTGGCTATTATTACCAAAATCGTTTACCCTCTCTTTACTCAAGTGTTTGAGGCTTATGACAACCTCAACAACAGTATCAAGGAAAATATCACCAACATGCGTGTGGTGAAATCCTATGTTAAAGAGAAAGAAGAGACGGACAAATTCAAGAAGGCCTCACGTCGTATTTACAAGATGTTCATGCGTGCCATTCGTGTGGTTGTCATGTCTAACCCAGCCATGATGTTGTCTATGTACGCATCATTCCTCATGATATCTTGGTTTGGAGCTCATCTTATCGTTATCGGCAAGCTATCTACAGGTGAATTGACTTCCATGTTCAGTTACACCATGACTATCCTAATCTCACTCATGATGTTCATGATGATCTTTGTCATGTTGTCTATCTCTATGGCCTCTGTAGAGCGTATCAATGAAGTGCTTAATACTGAATCAACCATTGTTTCACCTGAAAATGGCTTGACAGAAGTCGCAGATGGTTCTATCAGTTTTGATCATGTGGATTTCTCATACACAGATGAAAATGGTGATAAGACCCATGTTCTCAAAGATATTACGCTTGATATTAAGTCTGGTGAGGTTATCGGTATTCTTGGTGGAACAGGTTCTGGTAAATCAAGTTTGGTTCAGCTCATTCCTCGTCTTTATGATGTGGAAGCTGGTCATGTCAAGGTTGCCGGTCACGATGTTAAGGACTATGATTTGGATAGCTTACGTAAGCAAGTTGCCATGGTGCTTCAAACCAACGTCCTTTTCTCAGGAACTATTAAGGAAAATATGCGTTGGGGAAATAAACAGGCGACAGATGAGGAAATCATTGAAGCTTGTAAGATTGCCCAAGCCGATGAATTTATTCAAGAGTTTAAGGATGGCTATGACACCAAGATTGAACGTGGTGGAGCCAATGTCTCAGGGGGACAGCGTCAACGTCTCTGTATTGCACGTGCCCTCCTCATGAATCCAAAAATCTTGATTCTTGATGATTCAACATCAGCGGTTGATACCAAGACAGATAGTTTAATTCGTCAAGGTTTCGCATCAAGTCTTAAGGATACAACCAAGATTATCATCGGTCAACGTATTTCATCCATCCAAGATGCAGATCGCATCGTTGTTATGGATGATGGTCATATCGATGCTATTGGTACACACGATGAATTGGTGGCTAACAATGCTATCTACCGTGAGGTTTACAAAATGCAAACACAAGGGAAAGGAGTAGCAGATGCAGAATAAGAAAAAAGCTAATTGGGGCTCTCTAGCACGTCTTTTGCGCTTTTTGTGGCAAGACTACAAACTTTCGCTTTCTATCGCCTTTGTCCTCATTGTGGTCGCTTCTTTGGCAACGGTCAATTTGACAGCCTCTATTCAATCCTTGGTTGACGTTTATGTTCAACCTATGCTCAAATCTGGTAGCCACGATTTTGGACCGCTTTTACGTTTCTTGACTTCAGTGGCTGTGTTCTGTCTTATCGGTGTGATTGCCAACTATGTGTCATCACTCCTCATGGCGACGATTTCGCAAGATTCTCTGCGTTCCCTTCGTAATCAGCTCTTTGCTCGTATGCAAAAGCTGCCCGTTCGCTACTTTGATACTCACCAACACGGTGACATCATGTCTATCTACACCAACGACATCGATGCCCTTCGTCAGGCTGTTGAGCAGTCTATTCCACAGTTGCTACAAACAACTATTACCCTTATCGGTGTGACTGTGACCATGCTTACGGTTAGTCCTCTCCTCTTTATCGTGGTCCTAGTTATGGTAGGTATCATGTTTATGGTCATCAAAAATGTATCAGCTAAATCAGGCCGTTACTTTGGTGAACAACAAAAGAATTTGGGGATTGAAAATGGCTTCATTGAAGAAATGATGTCAGGTCAAAAAGTGGTCAAGGCCTTTGTCCACGAAGAAGAAAGCATGGCTGATTTTGACAAGATTAACGAGCAACTTTTTGAATCTTCTTACTTGGCTAATCGCTATGCCAATGTTCTCATGCCAATTCTTGGGAACTTAGGAAATGTTTCCTTTGTTTTGACTGCCTTGGTTGGTGGACTCTTTGCCCTTAATGGTGTCGGTGGTTTGACTATCGGTGGTCTCATGGCCTTCCTACAATTGAACCGTTCTTTCAACGGACCTATTACTCAGGTCTCTCAACAACTGAATTTTGTTCTTATGGCACTTGCCGGTGCTGACCGTATCTTTGACCTTCTGGACGAACCAGAGGAAGTTGACCAAGGTAAGGTCACTTTGGTCAATTACGAACTGGTAGATGATCAGATGGTTGTGACAGACAAGAAAACCAATCTCTGGGCTTGGAAACACCCACGTCCAAATGGCGACTACGAATTGGTCGAGTTGGTCGGAAATGTGGTCTTCCAAGACGTTGATTTCTCTTACGATGGTAAGAAACAAATCCTTCATGACGTTAATCTCTATGCAGACAAGGGGCAAAAGGTTGCCTTTGTCGGTGCGACAGGTGCTGGTAAGACGACGATTACCAACTTGATTAACCGTTTCTACGATATCCAATCTGGTGTGATTACTTATGATGGTATTGATGTCAAGCTGATTGAGAAAGATTCTCTTCGTCGCTCGCTTGGTATCGTGCTTCAAGATACCCATCTCTTCACAGGGACTATCGCTGAAAATATTGCCTATGGCCGTTCCGATGCGACACGCGAGGAAATTCTTGAAGCTGCCCGTATTGCTAACGTGGATTCCTTTGTGCAACACCTGGATAATGGGTATGACACTGTTCTGACAGATGACGGTGCAGGCTTGTCTAACGGGCAACGTCAGCTTATCGCCATTGCGCGTGCTGCCCTTGCCAATGCACCGGTTCTTATCCTTGACGAGGCGACATCCTCTATTGACTCTCGTACCGAAAAAATGGTGCAAGAGGGGATGGACCGTCTTATGGAAGGACGTACGGTTTTCGTTATTGCCCACCGTCTTTCAACCATCGTCAACTCTGACGTTATCATGGTTATGGACCACGGACGAATCATTGAACGTGGTGACCACGACAGCCTTATGGAACAAGGTGGTACCTACTACCGACTCTATACTGGTGGTCTTGAAATTGATTAACATTAAAAGAACTCAGGTTTTGCCTGAGTTTTTTTGCATATGAAGAAAATGATTCTTTTGAGACTTTTCTTGTTAAAACGATAGATTCGATATCTTAAATCTCAACTTCTTCTAAACCATGTGCGTCTAGTCGGTAGATCTTTTGGCAGACTTGTCTGAGGTAGTTGACATCATGTGATACTGTCAGAATTGCCCCTGGATAGTTCTCGAAGAGCTGTCGAACTTGGGGTTGTGAGGTGGGTGAAAAATTTCTGGTTGGTTCATCTAAGATAAGGAGCTGAGGGCTTTCTAAGACCAGGTGCAGTAGGAGAAGTTTTCCTTTCTGTCCTCCAGATAAATCAGAGATTGCATGGTTCATTTCATCATGACTAAAGTTGAGGTAAGCGAGATGGGAGCTTATAACTTCTCGTTCAGACTTGTCGCCAGTCTTACTCAAAAACGCTATTGGAGACAAATCCAGTGGCAAGATAGTGTCATAACGTTGAGGCATGTAGCCAATAGTCAGGTCTGTCTTCTGACTAAGTTTTTGGTAGAGATAGTGTAAGAGAGTGGATTTACCGCAGCCGTTATCACCAACAATACCAATTTTTTCCTGGCCTTTCAAAGAAAGTTTGAGATGGTCAATGGTTAGGTGGGGAGCTATGTTTATCTGCTTTTCATCCAGATTTAAGAGATATTTCCCCTGAGGTAGAGGGTCAATATGAGAAAAGAAAAGTTCAATACTGTCTTCTTTATCAGGCATCTGTGTCATGTCTTGGGCAAGGCGGTCGTAGCGTTTTTCTTGTGAGAGGACTGCTTTCATCTTTTTAGCAAGCAATCGTCCTTGCGTGCTGTCATGTGTATTGCGTAGGGTGGTTTGGACATTTTGTTTGATACGACGATGCTTGGCCATGGCTTTGTCATAGGCTTTTTTCTCGGTTTTGGCTTGCTGCATCTGTTGTTGATAGGAATCAGTGCGATGTTGGCTATAGTTATCATAATCGAGGTGCTCCACACTGGTCCTTGCCTGTCGACGACGTTTAAGGAGTTCCAGATGGATAATGGTATCTGCTGTCTGGCTTAGTAGGTCCTCGTCATGTGAGATGTAGACAATCGTTTTATCAGAGTGCTTGATAAAGTTTTTTAACCAAGTTATAGTAGTCAAGTCCATATCGTTTGAGGGCTCATCAAGAAAAATGATGTCGTGGGGACGAGCTAATTCTCGGATGAGTTGAATTTTGAGTTTCTCACCACCTGACAGAGAGGAGATAAGCTGACTGCTAGCAAAACGATCACTATCAAAATGAAGTTCATCAGCCAGACGATAGAGGGTAGCATAGTCTAGGTCATAAGTATCCGCAAAGAAGTAGTCGTTAAGGGTTAGGGATTGTAAGTCATCCGAAATCTGCTGGGGAATATAGACCTGTGGGCTATCTGGTTTATTAATAGTTCCCTCGTAAGAAAGATGGTCAAAATGTGCTTTAGGATTGACAAGAAGGGTAAGGAGACTTGACTTTCCATTGCCTTCTTCCCCAATAATGGCGACTTTTTCACCAGTAGCTATCGTTAGATTTAAGTCATGAACGAGTTCACGCAAATCTTTGGTATGGGTAATAGTTAGATGTTGAATCTGTATCATAGGACCTCCTAGGTCTGAGTGCTTGTTGATAGTGTTTCATGGAAAATATGGTTCTTACTTCAAACAATATCAAAGGTCAAAAAACAGTCCTACCTTATAAGATAGAACCGTCTTGAATCTAGCTAAAAAGCCCTCTAGGAGATAGTGATGGTGTGGATGCAAAAAAACGCAGATACCACCAATAAATTTTCTACAGAAAAAGAGCGCAAAAAAGACATGAAAACAATCTATCAAATAAAGCAGGTTTATTGTGAATAGACTTAGTTGTTCATGTCTCCATTTACCTCCGAATGTTACTTGCCTTGATTGTACGCTGTCCGACGGATTTTGTCAAATGAAAATCAAAAATCCAACCCTCTTAGACCGCCGATGCGCCTTATCAACAGTCTCCACCTATGCTATAAGAGAAATAGGACAAATCTACCTTATTATAGAAAATAAGTTTATATAAAGTTATAAAGAAGCTGAAGTCAATTTAACTCTTGAAATTAGCTGAAAAAGCAGATATTGAAGATTATTCAAACCAGTAAGGTCTAAGTCTTTCTATACTTAATGATTAAGGTTACTTACAAACGTTATTTGCTACAAAAAAATATCTCAGTTTTAAAATCCAAACATTGAATAAATGAACATTCTAGCTGACTCGAACAATTTGCAGCATGGCCAATCTTTTTAGTGTCTAATATTTGTGATGTACTTTTTGCTGTCTGATAGACTTCTTGGACTTCAATTAGCAAATGAGTCAAGATATGATTGTAGTGTTTGAAAAACAAAAAAATAAATTTACTTACTTTTTAACATGCGGATATGATAGGCTAATTTTTTGCTTCAACAAGAAGAAATATTAAAGCATAAATGAGAATATCAGCCATTTAAACTAGTTTTATTTTCTCATGAGTTTAGAATGATAACATGTTCAAGACGATTAGGTTAAAAATGAAAGTGAATTTTATATTTTCATAGAAACTGGTAAATACGCCATAATAAAGAGTTTTGACATATTTTAGATAGAATTTAGGAAGTAAAAACAATAAAATTGTCAGACAACTAATGTTTTTTTTAAAAAAGTGAGATTAAAACCTTGACTGTAAATTGTCAGAATGTTAGAATATGGAGTGAATCATGACTATGAGAAAACTGACTTATAATCATGTGACCTATAACTAACTATCTTTTAGAGGGAGATTTTTAATGAAAGACTTTTTTAATAGACGCCAACGCTTTTCATTGCGTAAATATTCGTTTGGTGTCGCTTCAGTCTTGCTAGGAACAGCACTTTTTGCTGCTCATAGTGCACAGGCAGATGAAGTAGGGACTCCAACTGTATCGGCGGGTAATCCGGGCACATCAGTAGCAGGAGAAAGTTCAAGTAGTTTAGTCAATACTACGACAACAGCACCCCAACCAAATCCAGCAGCTAGCGTGACTTCCCCATCCGCTTCTGCAACATCTACGTCAACAGTTGCTTTGGTATCACCAGCTTCTGAAGTAGCAAGTGCTTCAACAACAGAAACAACGTCTACAGCTACAGCACCAGCGACAACAGCAACGGCTGCAGCTACTGCTAGCTCAACTCCAACAGCTGCGGGTACTACATCTGTAGGTTCAGCAACTTCTTCTTCAACAGGTGCAACTAGCACATCAGCTGTAACTCCAACAGCGGTACAACCTACAGTGGCACAGCCGGTTGCTCCAACAACACAACCGACGGCTACAACACAACCTGTATCAGCGCCTACAGCTACTCAGCCAGTCGCTTCAACACAGCCTACATCGGCATCAGTGGCACAACCTGCAACGACAACTTTGACAACGTCAACACCAAGTCCAACGTCTGCTGCGAATACAGCAGCCTTGACAACAATGTTGACGGCGAACCCAATGTCCGCTGTAGGAACTGCACCAGAAGTACGTAGTCGTAGCAGTCGTAGACGTCGTTCGCTTGATAATCCAGAATCAACAAGTTACACAACTGGTGCAGCAACAGCGACACCAATTATGAGTGATCCTAACGGAGCAACGATTACTAACCGTCCTCTTGTTGTACCTACGCCAAAAGATCCAAATGATCATATTACAGCTGGTATTAACTACCAATTGAATCCAAATACTTCTCAGTATACTTATCTCGTTACTGATTTGATGGGATTCAATAAAGCATACAACACGAAGTACTATTATCGTATGTCTAAACCATACGACAACTCTACAAATGTAACCATTGAGTTGGTAGACGGTGCTACAAACACTGTTAAAGAAACAAAACAAATCAATGGTGCTGGTACTGTTAACTTAGGTCAAGCTACACTTGCTCCTATTTCTGGGGCTAAGCAGGCCTATATTGAGTTCCGTTTTGAAAATATTGTGGATGCAGATAAGACAAACCGTCCAGCTCTACGTGCAACTTGGAAATACAATGGTAGTGCTACTGATTTTGATGGCCAACGTTCGGCTATTCAAATCTATGATGTAGTTAATCCTGCTAACGAAGGTACTACAATCACGGATCCACAATACTACATTCCACGTCTAACTCATAAAACAACGTATTATAAAGTTGTTGATAAAAATGCATCAACTTATGATAAGAATCGTCTTGTCGGTAAATTTGTTCAAGATACAAATGGGAACTATATTAAAAACTCATCTACTGCGGGTGATTATAAACTTGTAAATAAAGATGGTATACCAGATGTTGGTACACAGTCATATAGAGAAACTGGAAACGAAGAAAGTCTTGGTAGCTTTACTCTAACTGCTATGGAGGGACAGGATTTCCATGCCTCAGCCCTTCGTGCTTTTGAAGGTTACAGTCTTTATCAAACAGCGGATCCTCGCTCACTTGTAGATGTGCTTAAAAAGCCTTATCAAGTAGGTCAACGTTGGTTTGACGTCGCCAATGCAGAGGGTGCTGTTAAACGTATTAAGGAAGTTGTCAAAGAGGATGGTACCGTCCGTATCGAAATGTGGGCCATTAAGTCTGATAGCTTAAACAAGATTGCTAAAGACGTAAATACTGATGGATATGTAAAAGTTTACGAGACAGTCATTCGTCCGGGAAGCAATAACAAAATTGACCATCCAGAAGATCTTGGTAAGTACCCTACCATTGATGATGCTGGTTGGAATAGAGATAATAATACGCCAAGCTATCCAGGTCTTAAACCTGAGTATAGAGATAAGCTTGTTAAGGGGCAACCTTTTGCTATTTTCTCAGATAAACAAAACACTAACTATAAGGGTGACTTAGAGTTTGCTAGAGGTTCAGGCGCAGACTTTATTTATAAACGTCCAGATGGCACTTTCTATCGAATGTCCTGGGCTGGGACTGTAGCACAAAATAATGTTGAAGTTAAAGAAAATCCTGTAAGTGCTACTGAGGCTGCTCAATATAGTCCACGTTATTCTTCTGCAGGTGAGTTTTATGTAAACCGTGGTAGCTCAGATACGTCCTATACGATTAATGGTGTTCCAGTTGCTTCAGGTAACATTTTCCGTTTGGAAAATAAATTGACACCTAGCTATGAAACGATTTACTATTATGTAAAAAACGAACCTATTGATATTGAACTTAAGCTAAAGAAAGTCCTAAAGAGTCTTAATACGACAGTACAACCTGAATTGAAAAAGGGAGCCTTCTCCTTTAATATAACAAATGTTGCGGCAGATCCTGCTAATCCACTCGAAAAAGATGGACCGGCTATTAATGCGACAGTAACAAACAAGGAAGATGGTTCTATTCCCTTCACTCAAAAAATAACACAAGCTGATGGTACTGAAAAAGAAGTATCGCTTATCCAATTAGACAAAGTTGGTATCTATAAATATCGTATTACAGAAGTAGCTGGTTCTGATACTGAAGTTGACTATGATGGAATGAGTGTTATTGCAACCGTTACAGTTACAGAAAAGAAAGACTCTTCTGGCAACTACTTGGGTGAGCATGAATATACTGTTACGTACACTTCAAAAAAAGGTCAAGATGACTCTGGAAACAAAACTGACCCTGATGTTTCAGCAACAAATCCGACGGGAACCGGTACTGATACTGAATTCAACAACTTTGTCGTAGCTCCAGTAAACGTTGAATTTGACTTTACGAAGAAATTATCTGGTCGTAATCTGAAAGCAAATGAGTTTACTTTTAATCTTTTGAATGAAGCAGGTGCAGTGGTTGGCACTGCAAAAAATGATGCGAACGGTAATATTAAATTCACGGGCATTAAATACAAAGTTAGTGACCTTGGAACAAATTCTGCAGGAAAGCGAAATGACAGCAAGACCTTTAACTACACTGTAAAAGAGGTTGTGCCAACAACAGCCGAAGCTGGTATGTCTTATGACCAAATGGAAGCGAAAGTAGCTGTTACAGTTACTAAGACAGGTCATACTTTGACAACTGCTACAACTTATTCATCAGTTAATGGTATTGATGCTAATGGTAATCCAACGACGGGTGTAGATAAAGAATTTAACAATACTTTCACACCGAACCCAGTGAAAGTAAACCTTGAGTTCGATAAGTCTCTTTCAAATGGTACGCTTAATGCTGGTGATTTCAGCTTTAAATTGACTGGTGACGGTAATGTTAATGAAACGGTAACAAATAAAGCTAATGGTAAGATTAACTTTAGTACGTTGTCATTCGATAAAGCTGGTGTCTATAACTACACTGTAAAAGAAGTAGCTGGAACAAACACAGATGTTGATTATGATGCGATGACAATCAATGTTAAGGTTACCGTAACAAAAGATGCCAATACGGGTCTATTGTCAGCAAGTACGGTGATGACTTCATCAGGTGGTGAAGCAACAGATGCCAATGACAGAGTCTTCAACAACTTTGTCGTTCCTGCAATTCCAATCAGAGTAGATTTCAAAAAAGCCTTGGTGGGTCGTTCCCTTAAAGCTAATGAATTTACATTTGAAATGAAGGATTCAGCTGGTACAGTCGTTGCTACTGGTACCAATGATGCGAATGGTGTGGTAACCTTTAATCAACTTCCAAAAGTGAAAAATGCTCAAGTTGGTCAAACAATTAAGTATTATGTCAGTGAAAAAGTTCCTTCAAACAAGGAATTTGGTGTTACATATGACAGTATGGTTGCTGAGGTTTCTGTGACTGTTTCTAAGAATGCAGACCACACTTTGAAAGCAACGGTAACTTATCCAGGTGGAGATACAGAGTTTAACAACACCGTCATTCCTCCAACAACGCCTGATTTCCAACCAGAAAAATTCATTGTTAACAAAGAGAAATACGACATCACTGGTAACAAGTTGATGGATGATGATGACGAGTTGGCAGATGAGTATGTAGATACAAATGCTAACCCATATGTGGATGGCACAACCAACAATGAACCTGAAAACTTGAATACCAAGACAGTTAAGAAGGGCGATAAGATTGTCTACCAAGTATGGTTGGATACAACAAAATTGAAAGCAAGTGACAATATTCAAGCTGTTGGTATTTCAGATAAATATGAAGCTGACAAACTGGAGATCAATGTTGCAGATATCAAAGCTTACGATTCAGTAACGGGTGTAGATGTAACTGCTAAATTCGACATCAAAGTTGAAAACGGCACAATCACTGCAACTTCTAAAAACGAATTTATCAAAGATGCTAATAACAACCCTGTTATTGACACAACTAAGTTCGAGTTTGGTCGTTACTACAAATTTGATATTCCTGCCACTGTTAAGACAACGACTCCAGATGGTGTGGATATTGTAAATACAGCCAACCAAGTTGTTCATCAGTACGATCCAACTAAGAAGACTGTCACAACACCACCGAAGAAAGATACTCAAAAACGTGTCGTAAATCTTCCAATTTCACTTCCTCTTAACTTCACTAAGAGACTTGATGGTCGTCAGCTTCAGGCTAATGAATTTACTTTTGAACTCCGAAAAGATGGCGTTAAGGTTGCTGATGCCCAAAATGATGCACCAAATGCTAATGGTGTTGCCAAGATTAACTTTAAAGCACTTCAGTTCACCCATGATGATCTTGGAAAAACTTATACTTATACAGTAAATGAAGTTGCGGGTTCAGATGCAACGGTGACATACGATACCATGGTTGCGACGATTACAGTCACTATCCAAAAAGATGGTACGGCTAAAGCTATCGTTGCACACTTGGACCAAGATGCACCAGATAAAGAGTTTAACAATACGGTGAAACCACCGGAAGAACCTAAGTTCAACCCAGAGAAATACGTCGTTGATAAAGAGAAATTCGATATCACAGGCGACAAGCTCGTTGATGATGACAAAGAATTGGCAGACAAGTACGCAGATACAAATGCGAACCCATATGCGGATGATGCATCAAACAATGAACCAGAAAACTTGAATACGAAGACAGTGAAACCAGGCGATAAATTGGTTTACCAAGTATGGTTGGATACAAAACAATTTAGCGCAACCAACACTGAAAACATTCAAACACTCGGCATCACAGATAACTATGATGAAGATAAGTTGGATGTGAACTCAATCAAGGTTTACGATAGCGTAACTGGTACAGATGTTACTTCTAAGTTTGATATCGCAAACACTGGTGGCGTGATCACAGCGACCCTCAAAGCTGGCTTCACGAAATCACTTGGCGATGCCAACAATACACAAATCATTGATACAACTAAGTTTGCATTTGGTCGTTACTATAAAGTTGATATCGTAACAACTGTGAAAACGGATGCCCCAGCAGGAAAAGATATAGAAAATACAGCTGGTCAAATCGTTCACTACTACAACCCAAGAACCAACACAGTTGAAAAACCAGAAAAACCAACTGAAAAACGTGTAAATAGCGTTCCAGTTCCACTTGAGTTGAATTTCACTAAGAAACTTGATGGTCGTCAACTTAAAGCTAACGAATTTACATTTGTTCTTAAGAAAGATGGCGTTGAAGTAGAACGTGCGAAAAATGATGCTCCTGATGCAACTACCGGTATCGCTAAGATTAACTTCACGAAACTTGAATTTGGTAAGGATGATATTGGCAAGACTTACAATTATACAGTGGAAGAAGTTAAAGGAACAGATTCAACAGTGTCTTACGATGGCATGGTTGCAACAGTAAGGGTTTCAATTTCTCATGATGGTACGGCAAAAGCAATCGTGAAGAATGTTGTAGATGCTCCAGACAAAGAGTTCGATAACCGTGTGACACCACCAGAAGAACCTGAGTTTAAACCAGAGAAATATGTTGTTAGAGATGAATACTTTGATTTAACTGGTAAGAAACTTTTGGATGATGATTCTGAGTTAGCTGATAAATACGGCGATACTAAGATTAATCCTTACGCAGATAAATCTAATAATAATGAAAAAGTTACTGTCCCTAATGATAAGGGTGAGTTGGAAGAAGTCTTTGAAAACCTCAATACTCAGCCTGTTAAACGTGGTCAGAAATTCTACTATCAAGTATGGCTTGATACAACTCAATTTAGTGCTAACAATAAAGAAAATATCCAAACTGTTGGTATCACAGACAATTATGATGAATCAAAATTGATTGTGACTAAAAATACTATTAAGGTTTATGATGGTGAGACTGGTACAGATGTGACGTCTAAGTTTGACGTTGCTGTTACTAACGACGGTATTATCACTGCAAACTTGAAATCAGGCTTTACGAAGTCACTAGGTGATGCAAATAATACTCAAGTTATTGATACAACTAAGTTTGAATTTGGTCGTTACTACAAAGTAGTTATACCTGCTACAGTTAGTCAAGATGCTTACGATGGTTCTGAAATCGAAAATACTGCGACACAAACGGTTCATTATTATAACCCAAGAACGCATAAAGTTGAGACTCCAGATAAGCCAACGCAAAAACGTGTGAACAACATTCCAACAGCTATTCAGCTAATCTTTGGTAAGACACTTAATGGTCGCAAATTGCAAGCAGATGAATTTAGCTTTGTCTTGAAAGATAAAGAAACTAATAAGATTCTTGAGAAGGCTAAGAATGATGCAGATGGTAAAGTTACCTTCAAGACAATCAACTATTCAAAAGCTGATATTGGTCAAACATTTAACTATATTGTTGAAGAAGAGAAAGGTGACAAACCAGGTGTTACTTATGATGATATGAAGGTTAACGTGACTGTTCAAGTTATTCAGCCTTCTTCTGGTGATCAGTTGTCAACAGTTATCTCTTATGCTACTGAAGGTGGAGATGCCTTTACTGCGGATGATACAGTATTTGACAATAACGTAACACCAAACTTCAAACCAGAGAAGTATGTTGTTTCTAAAGAAAAATTTGATCTTAAGGGCACAAAACTTCTCGATGATGATGCGCCTAACGGTAAGGTTGAAGCTGAAAACTTGAATCACCATACACTTACTCGCGGTCAGAAATTCTACTACCAAGTATGGCTTGATACTCGTGAATTTACAGCTGAAAGCAATATTCAATCAGTAGGAATCACAGATGACTATGATGAAGCTAAACTTGATATTGATGAGTCAGCAATCAAGGTTTACGATGGTGAAACAGATGTTACTGATAAATTTGATATTTCAATCAAAAACGGTGTCATCTACGCAACTTCTAAACCAAGTTTGACTAAACCTATTAGTGCAACTGATGCGACTCCAGTTATTGATACGACTAAGTTCGCTTTTGGACGTTACTATAAATTTGATATCCCAGCAACTGTTAAAAATATTAAAGACAATGACGGTGTTGAGTTTAGTAATACGGCCAATGAAATTGTTCATCAATACAACCCTTACAATAAGCAAGTTACAACTCCTAAAAAACCAACTCAAACACGTGAAAATAACGTTCCAGTTCCACTTGAGTTCAACTATACTAAGAAACTTGAAGGACGTGAGTTGACTGCAGGTGAGTTCAGCTTCTTATTGAAAGACCAAGATGGAAAAGTCCTTCAAACTGTATCAAATGATAAAGACGGACATATCAAGTTTGAACAACTCTTGTTCAGCAAGGCTGATCTTGGTAAGACATTTACTTATACTGTAGAAGAAGTCAATGACAATAAACCTGGTATTTCTTACGATGCTATGAAAGCAACGGTGACAGTACAAGTAACTAAGGATGGTAAAATTCTTAAGACTGTCGTTAATCATGCTTCAGCAGGTGGAAATGCTACAGATGCTAACGACAAAGAGTTCAACAACAAGGTGGTTCCACCAGAAAAACCTAAGTTCCAACCAGAGAAATATGTTGTAAACCAAGAGAAATTTGACATTACTGGTGATAAACTCGTTGATGATGATAAAGAGTTGGCAGACAAGTATGCGGATACTAATGCGAACCCATACGTAGACAAGACAGACAACAACGAGAAAGAAAACTTGAATACTAAGACTGTGAAACGTGGCGATAAATTGGTTTACCAAGTATGGCTTGATACAACTAAATTTGACGCAAACAACAAGGATTATATTCAAACCGTTGGTATCACTGATAACTACGATGAGAAGAAACTTAATGTTAACCAACCAGATATCAAAGCATACGATGGTAAAACTGGTAAAGATGTTACAGCAATGTTCGATATCAAGGTTGAAAACGGTGTGATTACAGCCAACCTTAAAGATGGCTTCACTAAGTCACTTGGTGATAAAGATAATACCCAAATTATCGATACAACTAAGTTTGCCTTTGGTCGTTACTATAAGTTTGACATTCCGGCAATTGTTAAAGACAGTAAGAATGAAAAAGGTGAGTTTGACGTACCTTCTGGTTCAGATATTGAAAACACAGCGGGACAAACAGTTCACTACTACGACCCAACAGTTAAGAAGGTCGTGAAAACACCTGAAAAACCAACTGAAAAACGTGTTGTTAACATTTCAGCTAGTGTTACGTTTGAATTCACTAAAAAACTAGAAGGTCGTGACCTTAAGGCTGGTGAGTTTAGCTTTGTACTTAAGGATAGAAAAGGTAAAGTGATTGAAACTGTAAGCAATGATGCTGACGGTAAGATTAAGTTCTCAGCACTTGAGTACAAACATGGTGAAGAAGGTATCCACTTCTACACGGTTGAAGAAGTGAAAGGTAATGATACTACAGTAACTTACGATAAGATGGTAGCTAAAGTTACTGTTTTGGTAGCTAAGGGTGGTAACGTTATGACAGTAACTTCTAAATTGCCAGAAGATACTGAGTTCAACAACATTGTAACGCCACCGACACCACCAACTCCAGTGGTGCCACCAGTTACACCACCAACACCACCAACTCCAGTGGTGCCACCAGTTACACCACCAACACCACCAACTCCAGTGGTGCCACCGGTTACACCGCCAACACCGCCAACACCACCAACTCCAGTAGTACCACCAGTTACACCACCGACATCTCCAGAAGTATCTAGAGAACAGGGTCTTCCTAAGACTGGTGAGAACAAGTCTGTAGTAGCAATGGCATTCGGAGGACTCCTTGCGGCAGCTGGACTTGGTTTGGCAGGAAAACGAAAAAAAGAAGACTAAGATAATAATAGGCGTAAAAATAAGATAGTTAGTAAGATTATTTCAGTTTTCAAGAAGAGAGGCTTGACCGAATAAGGTCAGGCTTCTTTTTGTTCGGCACTTAAAAATATCGTAAGTGACCAATAATGAAGTCAATTAAGAAGTTCCAAAGTCTTTATGGGCTGTGGAACTTTTTTATAATTAGCTAACTTATTACATGGACATGTGTGAGGAGGGTGATCTGATTGTTTCTCTCACAAGAGATGAGCAGATTCAAATTGATATTAACTTCTTCATGACAGTAGATTAGTACTTTCAAATAAAATATATTATGAATGATGTGGGTAATGGTAGAAGCTGATAAAAGACTTTGAGCTATTGTCTATTTAGTTATGGTGAATTTGATAATCTTGCAGTCACAATAGAAGCATCTTATCTAGGGGCTACACCATCATTTTTATTTGAAAAAAACATCAAAAAAAATCAAAGTTTAAGTTCTCATATGAACTTTCAATAGACTATCATTACTCATTTTATAATTAAGATGATGGGAGGTAGAAGTTTCATAGAAGCAATAGGGAGCGACATTAAAGATAACATTTAGTAGTCCGATTAGTTAACAGTATTGGAAAGGGAGGAGACTTTCTGATAGTTGTTTTGTAATTGGGTACTCAAAGATCTCTTATAAGATAGAAATGTATTACTTGTACTATTTGAGTATTGAAATTATTTCGTAATATCGTTGGTTATTCTTTCATTTGTATTTGAATAAGATACTAGTAGGCATAATTTTTCTCACAGGTTTTGTTATCTTTTGATTTTTTGAAGTTAGAAAATACTAGGACTCACTCTCTATTAATCCTAACTTATGAGACTCTTTTTTAAGTTGAATATTAGTATGCTAAACAGGTGAGAGCAATTATGGATGTTGGATTGTTGCAAACTTTCTTTAAGATTTTACTAGTGTTAATGAAGAAATACTGTTAAACGAAGAAGATGTTAGTATTATTTTAGACGGATAAAGTTATTCTAAGGTTAGGACTAGATGTATATGCCATTTTCATTAAAGATAAAAATATCTATATGAGTGTTAAAGGGAAAGAAATGAGAGGTTGTGTGCGTATATTGCCATTATTATGGATCAAAGTGAGAATAATATAGTGTATATTATAAGATGTTAATTTATTTTTATAATATTATTTCTTTCGGATTATAGATTTAAATTACTATTTTTAGAACTTACTTCTGTTTATATATGGTGATTTAAGTATTTATGGACCATGAGATGGGTTTGGAATCTTTGACGCTTTTATTAGAAAACAACAAATGTAATCCGAGTTAATTTATTTTAGAAAAGCGTAATTTATATAATGAAATATTAGAAAACAGTAGTTGTCGCCTTATTTTAGAAAACGCTTAACATGTTATAAATAAAAGGTTTCTAACGTTTTTATGTTTTTTGTAAATAACGTTACTCTTACAATTGTCAGATAACTAAACTTTTTTTAAAAAACATTATTTAATCACTTGACTCTAAATTGTCAGAATGTTAGAATGAAAAAGAATCATGGATATGAGGGGAATTAACTTATAATCATGTATCTATAACTAACTATTTTTTTAGAGGGAGACTTAAACATGAAAGACATTTTCAACAGGCGCCAGCGCTTTTCATTGCGTAAATATTCATTTGGTGTCGCTTCAGTCTTGTTGGGGACGGCACTCTTTGCTGCTCACACTGCACAGGCTGATGAAGTCGTAGCATCTGATGCTTCTTCATCAAACCCTGGTTCATCAGTTGAGGGCGAAAGTTCTTCAGAACTGGTTGAGACGAATACAGCATCAACAGCTCAAGCAGATCCTACTGTAGCTGTATCTTCAACTGAGGCAACTGCGTCAACATTTAACTTGACGCCAGAAGCTTCAACAACAGATAAGGTTGCCGCAGAGGCAACTGACAAACAAGCTACAGAAACTGCGAAACCAGAAGCTTCTAAACCAGCTTCAGAGGCTGCAAAGCCAACAGAAAAAGCTACTTCAGAAGCAACTAAGCCAGCTACAGTAGCATCAACAGCTACAGCCAGCAACAATGTTGAAACACCAGCTTCAACAAGAACAGCTTCAAACACTTCAGCTACAGCATCAACAGCTGCTCCAGCATCTGAAAATACTGAAGCAGCCGAAACCGCAGCAGAAGCTACAAGTGTTAGCCCACGTGTTACAGCAAATACTTACTCTGTCAGATCTGCTGCAGACCGTAGTGCAACACTTGACCGTGCTGCTAGTGATATCACAAATGCTGGTGCTTTGGCAACAGGTCGTAGCCGTCGTCGTAATACACGTGCTTTGACAGATCACAACTATGAGGCGGTCTCTGTAGAAACTCACCTTAAAGATGGTGAAAAAGCTACTCCAGACATGACAGATCCTAATGGTGCAACTGTTCGTTCTCAAACAGTGCCATCGGGCTACCAAGCTAAAGAAGGTGACTACTATACTTATAGTATCGTAGATCTTACTAATTTTAACAAACGTTACCATACAAATTACTATACACGTGCTTACAAGAGATTTGATGCTTCAACAGATACTACTGTTGAATTGGTTGACAAGAACACTGGTAATGTAGTAGAAACAAGAACCGTATCAGCTTCTAGTGGTATTCAAAAATTTACGACTACCAAAGCAGCCTCTAATGGGGAGTTAACTTGGCAAGTAGATTACGATAAAGGTTTAGGTGCTGGACCAGGGAAGACAGATTCACCGTTTATCCAACTTGGATATGAAGTTGGTGCAAGTATCAAGGCTTTAGTTGCTCCAGGACACAATCTAACTCCTACAGAACAAGCTTTATATGATGCAGTTTATGCTGCGCGTAATTCAACGGATATCATCAACGTTGTAGAACCAGCATATAATGGTCGTACTATTACAGATACGAATGCTAAAATTCCATTATTTGTTCAAAAATCAACTTACTATAGAGTAGTCGATAGAAATAATACTTCATTTAATGCGAATAAAACAGATAAAACTGTTCAAGATTATGTACCAAATGGTAATGAAGTAACATTAGCCAACTACACGCTGAAAGCGATGGAAGGACAACACTTTACAGCATCTGGTGAACGTCAATTTGATGGTTACAAACTTTATCAAACAGCTACTCCAGATTCAACAACTGGTTATGTTAGCCGTCCTTATACAGTTGGTACCAAGTTTATGGATGCTGATCGTGCTGGAATAAAACGTATCAAAGAAATTGTTGGAGAAGATGGATCTGTTGTCATTCGTGTTTACTTATTAGATCCAAGACAGCAAAACAAACGTTCTGATGGTACATTGAACACTGATGGCTATATGTTGCTAGCAGAAACCAAGCCTATTAAACCAGGTGATTATAACAAAGAAGAGTTGGTTGTTAAGAAAACACCACTTAAAACGATTGCACACACTGTAACTGATCCAAGAACAGGGGCAAAAACTAATTATCCAAATGGTAAGGACGTTCCATTTGATTTCCAAAGAGATGCTTCTTACACTCCGTATAAGACAGTATTTGTACCATTCTTGGGAGATAATATCGGTCACCTTTCTCCAAACGCACAATTAGAGCGTGGAGTAGGAGGTATTGGTACTAACGTTGACTTGCTCAACTCTTTGACGCCATACAAGCCAACAGTCTACTACTATGTGAAGTCAGAACCTGTAACAGTGACTCCAGAAGTTGAAAAACAACTTGAAGGACGCACACTTGTTAATGGTGAATTTAGCTTTAAGATTAAAGAAGAGCAAGCTAACAAATCAGTTCCTTCATATGAAGAAACAGTAACTAACCAAAATGGTAAAGCTACATTTAGTAAATTAACATTTAACAAAGCTGGAGTATACACTTACACAATTACTGAGGTTAAAGGCTCAGATACAAACGTCGATTATGATGCAATGACTGTTACAATGACAGTTACTGTAACTGAGAAAAATGCTGCTGGTGATTTGCAAGCTTCGGTTAAATACAGTGCTGAAGGTGGATTCAAATCAAGTGCAGATGATAAAATTTTCAACAACTACGTTGTAGCTCCAGTTAAGACTAAGTTCGACTTTAGTAAGGCTCTTGCAGGTCGTACTCTTAAAGAAGGCGAATTTACATTTGCTCTTAAAGATTCAACTGGTAATGTTCTTCAGACCAAGAAAAACAGCGCTAGTGGTGTTATTGCCTTTGATGACTTGACATTTGATAATACTCAAGTTGGTACTCACAAGTATACTGTAGAAGAAGTTATCCCAGATAATAAAGAAGCTGGTATGACTTACGATACAATGAAAGCTGAAGTAACAATCACTGTTACTAAGGAAGGCCACGTTCTTAAAGCAACTAACATTCTTCCAGCAGATACAGAATTCAATAACACATTCACACCAGGTGCGGTTAAAGTTAACCTTGACTTTGATAAATCACTTTCAAATGGTACTTTGAACGCAGGTGACTTTAGCTTCACGTTGACTGGTGATAACAATGTTAATGAAACTGTAACCAACAAAGCTAACGGTAAGATTAACTTTAGCGAATTGTCATTTGACCATGAAGGTGTCTACAACTACACTGTTAAAGAAGTGAAAGGCAACAATGCCGATGTAGACTACGATGAAATGACTATCGCAGTTAAAGTAACGGTTACTAAAGATGCTACTACAGGTCTTTTGGCTGCTAAGACTGAAATGACTTCAACAGGTGGTGAAGCAACTGGTACTGATGACAAGATCTTCAACAACCACGTTGTAGCTCCTGTAACTGCTCAATTTGACTTCAGCAAAGCTCTTGCAGGTCGTAACTTGAAAGCTGGCGAATTTAGCTTTGTATTGAAAGACAAAGATGGTAGAGTCCTTCAAACAAAACAAAATGATGCTAGCGGACGTGTTCGTTTCGATGCCTTGACATTTACAAATGCTCAAGTTGGTAACCACAAGTACACTGTAGAAGAAGTTCAAGGTTCTGAAGCAGGTATGACTTATGACCCAATGAAAGCTAACGTAACAGTTACTGTTACTAAGTCAGGTCATGCGCTTACTGCTGTAGCAACTCTTCCAACTGATACAGAATTCAACAATACATTCACATCAGCTCCAACTCAAGCTCAATTTAAGTTCACTAAACGTCTTGAAGGTAAAGCGCTCACAGCAGGTGCCTTCACATTCGAATTGCTTGAAAACGGCAATGTTATTCAAACTAAGAAAAATGAAGCAGATGGTTCAATCACATTTGATGCTATTGAATACAGCGCTGAAGGTGAACACACTTACACTGTGCGTGAAAAAGCTGGTAACGATACAAACATCGATTACGATACAATGAACGCAGAAGTGAAAGTTAAAGTTACTAAAGATGCTGCTACAGGTCTCTTGAGTACTGCTGTTACAATGCCTGAAGACACAGAGTTCAACAACTATGTGGTTTCTCCAGTTGTAACTAAGTTTGACTTCACTAAGAAATTGGCTGGTCGTGAACTTAAAGCTGGTGAATTTAGCTTTGTATTGAAAGATGCTGCTGGTAACGTCGTTGAAACTGTTAAGAATGATGCTGCTGGTAACGTAACCTTCTCAGAATTGTCATTTGACAATACTAAAGTTGGTACACACACTTACACTGTAGAAGAAGTGATTCCTGAAAACAAAGAATTCGGAATGACTTACGATAAGATGAAAGCTACAGTGACAGTTGAAGTTGCTAAGAACGGTCACACATTGACAACTGTTACAAACGTTACATCAACTGGTGGTGTAGACGCTAACGGTAACGCAACTGACGGTACTGCAGATAAAGAATTCAACAACAAAGTCACTCCTCCTGAAACTCCTGAATTCCAACCAGAAAAATTTGTCGTTTCTAAAGAGAAATTCGACATCACTGGTAACAAGTTGATGGATGACGACGATGATGTACCTGGTAACGAGTACACAGCAACAAATGCGAATCCATATGTTGATGGTGTTGCAAACAACGAACCAGAAAACTTGAATACTAAGACTGTTAAACGCGGTTCTAAATTGGTATACCAAGTATGGCTTGATACTACTAAATTCACAGAAGCTAACAACATCCAATACGTTGGTGTATCTGATACATACGACGCAGATAAATTGAACGTTAACGCATCTGATATCAAAGCCTACGATTCAGTAACTGGTGCAGATGTGACTGCTAAATTCGACATCAAAGTTGAAAACGGCACAATCACTGCAACTTCTAAAGAAGCATTTATCAAAGATAAAGTAAACAACCCTGTTATCGATACTACTAAGTTCGCTTTTGGACGTTATTATAAATTTGATATTCCAGCAACTGTTAAAGAATCTGTTAAAGCTGGTGCTGATATTGAAAATACAGCCAACCAAACAGTTCACGTTTACAACCCAGTGAGCAAGACAGTTGAAAAACCTGAAAAACCAACACAAAAACGTGTTAACAGCGTTCCAGTTCCAGTTGAAATGAACTTCACTAAACGTTTGGAAGGTCGTGAACTTCAAGCTAACGAATTCGAATTCGTATTGAAGAAAGACGGCGTTGAAGTTGAACGCGTGAAGAATGATGCTGCTGGTAAGATTGTCTTCAAGACTCTCGAGTTCGGTCGCGATGATCTTGGTAAGACTTACAACTACACAGTAGAAGAAACTCCTGGTACAGATGCAACTGTCAAATACGACACAATGGTTGCTACTGTTAAAGTTGTGGTTTCACATGACGGTACAGCTAAAGCAATCGTTGCCAACGTAACAGACGCTGCGGATAAAGAATTTAACAACCGTGTAACACCTCCTGAAGAACCTAAGTTCCAACCAGAGAAATACGTTGTTTCTAAAGCGAAATTCGATATCACTGGTACTAAGCTCGTTGATGATGATTCTGAATTGACAGATAAATATGGTGAAACAAATACAAACCCATATGTCGATAATACAAACAACAACGAAGAAGAAAACTTAAATACTAAATCAGTTGAACGTGGATCTAAACTTTACTACCAAGTTTGGTTGGATACAACTAAATTTGATGCAGCTAACAAAGACAATATCCAAACAGTAGGAATCACAGATAACTACGATAAGGATAAATTGATTGTTAATGCTTCAGAAATCAAGGTTTATGATTCAGTAACTGGTGCAGATGTTACTAACAAGTTCGATATCACTGATAACAACGGTGTTCTTACAGCTAACCTTAAAGCTGGCTTCACTAAGTCACTTGGCGACGCTGAAAATACTCAAATCATTGATACAACTAAGTTTGAATTTGGACGCTACTATAAATTTGATATTCCAGCAACAGTGAAAGGCGATGTTGTAGCTGGTGCAGATATCGAAAACAAAGCGGCTCAAGTTGTTAACTACTACAACCCAACAACTAAGAAAGTTGAAAAACCTGAAAAACCAACTGAAAAACGTGTAAACAGTGTTCCAATCTCAGTAGAATTCAACTTCACTAAGAAATTGGAAGGTCGTGACCTTAAGGCTGGCGAATTCACATTCGAGTTGAAAGACAGTGACAATGTTGTGATTGCAACTGCAACCAACGATGCAGCTGGTAAGATTAAATTCTCTCCAGTAGAGTACACAAATAAAGCTGGTGAAAAAGTTACAGCCCTTAAATACAAGAAGGGTCAAGAAGGTACTTACAAGTACACTGTAACAGAGGTTAAGGGTACAGACGCAACTGTCGATTACGATACAATGGCTGCTGTTGTAACCGTTACTGTTTCTCATGATGGTACAGCGAAAGCCTTGATCACAAACGTGACAGAACCTGCGGATAAAGAATTTAACAACCGTGTAACACCACCAGAAGAACCTAAGTTCCAACCAGAGAAATACGTTGTTTCTGAAGAGAAATACGATATTACAGGTGACAAGCTCGTTGATGATGATAAAGAGTTGGCAGACAAGTACGCAGACACAAATGCGAACCCATATGCGGACGATGCCTCAAACAACGAAGCAGAAAACTTGAATACCAAGACTGTGAAACGTGGTCAAAAATTGGTTTACCAAGTATGGTTGGATACAACTAAATTCGACGCAGCTAACAAGGACAACATCCAATCAGTAGGAATCTCAGATGACTACGATGAAACTAAGTTGAATCTTGACGCTACTAAGATCAAAGCTTACGATTCAGTAACAGGCGCAGAAGTCACAGACAAATTTGATATCACAGTTAACAACGGTGTGATCACTGCAACCCTTAAAGCTGGCTTCACTAAGTCACTTGGCGATGCAGAAAACACACAAGTTATCGACACAACTAAATTCGCCTTTGGACGTTACTACAAGTTCGACATCCCAACAACAGTTAAAGCTGATGTTGCAGGTGGTGTAGATATCGAAAATACTGCGGCCCAAGTTGTAAACTACTACAACCCAACAACTAAGAAAGTTGAAAAACCAACTAAACCAACTGAAAAACGTGTTAACAACGTTCCAGTTGAAGTGGAATTCAACTTCACTAAACGTTTGGAAGGTCGTGAGCTTAAAGCTAACGAATTCAGCTTCGTCCTTAAAGATTCAGAAGGTAAAACTCTTGAAACTGTGAAGAACGATGCTTCTGGTAACGTTAAGTTCAAAGCTCTTGAATTCAAGAAAGGCCAAGAAGGCGTTCATAACTACACAGTAGAAGAAGTTAAAGGCACAGACGCAACCGTTACATACGATACAATGAAAGCGAATGTAACAGTTACAGTTAAACACGATGGAACAGCTAAAGTTCTTATCGCGACTGTAGGTGCAATTGCGGACAAAGAATTTAACAACCGTGTAACACCACCAGAAGAGCCTAAGTTCCAACCAGAGAAATATGTTCTTAGCGATGGTAACGGTAAGTTTGATATCACTGGTACTCAGCTTCTTGATGATGATGCAGAGTTGACAGATAAGTACGCAGACACAAATGCGAACCCATACGCTGATAAAGCTGATAACAACGAAGCAGAAAACATCAATACGAAAGCCGTGAAACGTGGCGAAACTATTAACTACCAAGTATGGCTTGATACAACTAAATTTGATGCAAACAATAAGGATAACATCCAAACTGTTGGTATTACTGACAACTATGATGAAGCTAAATTGGATGTTAAGGTATCTGATATCAAGGCTTACGATGGTAAGACTGGTAAAGATGTTACTGATAAATTCAACATCTCAATTGCTAATGGTGTAATCACAGCTAACCTTAAAGATGGCTTCACTAAGTCACTTGGCGATGCAGAAAACACTCAAATCATCGATACTACTAAGTTCGAATTTGGACGTTACTACAAGTTTGTCATCCCAGCTAAAGTTTCTGACGGTGCTTACGATGGTGCTGAAATTGAAAATACAGCAGCTCAAGTAGTTAACTACTACAACCCAACTACTAAGAAGACCGAAAAACCAGAGAAACCAACTGAAAAGCGTGTCAACAATGTTCCAATGGCTATTCAGTTAATCTTCGGTAAGACACTTAATGGTCGTCAATTGAAAGATAAGGAATTTAACTTTGTCTTGAAAGACGAAGCAGGAAAAGTTCTTGAAACTGTTCAGAATGATGCTAAAGGCAAAGTAACTTTCTCTACTATTAATTATGGAAGAGACGATCTTGGTAAGACCTTTAACTACACTGTAGAAGAAGTTAAAGGAACTGATACAACAGTTACTTATGACAATATGAAAGTCAACGTTACTGTTAAAGTTATTCAACCTTCAGCAGGTAATCAATTATCAACAGTTATCTCTTATGCTACAGTTGGTGGAAATTCTTATGAATCAGACGACAGAATTTTCGATAACAACGTAACTCCTAATTTCAAACCAGAGAAATACGTTGTTTCAGAACCAAGCTTCGACATCATTGGCAACAAACTTGCTGATGACGACGATTCAGCTGATAAAGTTGAAATCCAAAACTTGAATGGTAAGACCCTCAAACGTGGTCAAAAGATCTACTATCAAGTATGGCTTGATACTCGTGACTTCACAGCAGAAAGCAATCTTCAAACAGTTGGTATCACAGATAACTACGAAGAAGATAAGCTTGACATCAACGCTGCTGATATCAAGGTATACGATGGTATCACTGGTGCTGATGTTACTGACAAGTTCGACATCAAGGTTGAAAATGGTGTTCTCTACGGTACGTCTAAAGCAAGCTTGACTAAAGCTATTAGTGCAACAGATGCTACTCCAGTCATCGATACAACTAAATTTGAGTTTGGTCGTTACTATAAATTTGATATCCCAGCTGTTGTTAAAGACATTGATGCTAACGATGGTGTAGATATTGAAAATACAGCCAACCAAACAATTCATCAATACAACCCATTCAATAAGAAAGTTACAACTCCTGAAAAACCAACTCAAACACGTGAAAACAACGTTCCAGTTCCACTCGAGTTCAACTATACTAAACGACTTGAAGGACGTGAGTTGACTGCAGGTGAGTTCAGCTTCGTATTGAAAGACAAAGACCACAAAGTTCTTCAAACAGTAACCAACGATAAAGATGGTCACATCAAGTTTGAAAAACTCTTGTTCAATAAAGATGATCTTGGTAAGACATTCACTTACACAGTTGAAGAAGTAGCTGGTAAAGATGCTTCAATCACTTACGATGCTATGAAAGCGACTGTAATAGTGAAAGTTACTAAGGAAGGCAAAGTTCTTACAACTGTCGTTAACCACGCTTCAACAGGCGGATTTGCTTCAAGCGCTAACGATAAAGAGTTCAACAACAAAGTTCGTCCACCAGAAACACCAGAATTCAATCCAGAGAAATACATTCTTAATGAAACTAAGTTCGATTTGAAGGGAGTATCTCTTCTTGATGATGACAAAGAGTTGAAAGATAAGGTTGCAGAAACTAATGCAAATCCTTATGTTGATGATGCTTCTAATAATGAAAAAGCTAACATCAATACTAAGACCGTATATCCTGGACAAAAAGTTGTTTACCAAGTATGGTTGGATACTACTAAATTCACTGAAAAGAATAATATCCAAACTGTTGGTGTATCAGATGACTATGAAGAAGATAAAGTTGATATCAATGTAGCTGATATTAAAGCATATGATGGCATCACAGGTGATGATGTAACAGCTAAGTTCGATATCAAGGTTGAAAACGGTGTGATTACAGCCAACCTCAAAGATGGCTTCACTAAGTCACTTGGCGATGCAGAAAACACTCAAGTTATCGACACAACTAAATTTGCCTTTGGACGTTACTACAAGTTTGATATTGTTGGTAAAGTCAAAGACGACGTTAAGGGTGGTGTAGACATTGAAAACACAGCTTCTCAAATCGTTCATTACTACAACCCAACAACTAAGTCTGTTGAAAAACCAAATAAACCAACAGAAAAACGTGTTGTTAACGTTCCAGTTAAAGTAGAATTCAACTTCACTAAACGTTTGGAAGGTCGTGAGCTTAAAGCTAACGAATTCAGCTTCCAATTGAAGGATGAAGCAGGAAATGTCATCGAAACTGTTAAGAACGATGCCAAAGGTAACGTTAAGTTCAAAGCTATTGAGTACAAGAAAGGCCAAGAAGGCGTTCACAAGTTTACAGTAGAAGAAGTTAAAGGAACAGACGCAACTGTTACATACGATACAATGAAAGCGAATGTAACAATCACTGTTTCTCATGATGGTACTGCTAAAGCTCTTGTAGCAACTGTCGGTCAAATTGCGGATAAAGAATTCAACAATGCGGTTCGTCCACCAGAAAAACCTAAGTTCCAACCAGAAAAATATGTTGTTTCTGAAGCGAAATTCGATGTAACAGGTACTAAACTCGTTGATGATGATAAAGAATTGGCTAACAAGGTTTCAGACACCAATGCAAACCCTTATGCTGATGACGCATCAAACAACGAATTGGAAAACTTGAATACGAAGTCAGTTAAACCTGGTCAAACACTTTACTACCAAGTATGGCTTGATACAACTCAATTTGACGCTAACAACAAGGATCATATCCAAACTGTTGGTATCACAGATGACTTTGATGAAACTAAGTTGGATGTAGATGCATCAGCAATCAAGGTTTACGATTCAGTAACTGGTAAAGATGTTACAGATAAATTCGACATCTCACTTGCTAACGGTGTGATTACAGCTAACCTTAAAGATGGCTTCACTAAGTCACTTGGCGATGCAGAAAACACTCAAGTCATTGACACTACTAAGTTCGAGTTTGGTCGTTACTATAAATTTGATATTCCTGCAACAGTTAAGAAGGATATTAAAGCTGGTGTAGATATCGAAAATACAGCTACTCAAGTTGTTAACTACTACAACCCAACAACTAAGAAAGTTGAAAAACCAAACGTACCAACTGAAAAACGTGTTAACAGTGTTCCAGTTTCAGTAGAGTTTAACTTCACTAAGCGTTTGGAAGGCCGTGAACTTAAAGCGAACGAATTCACATTCGTACTTAAGGATTCTACAGGGAAAGAAATCGAAACTGTTAAGAACGATGCCAAAGGTAACGTTAAGTTCAAAGCTATTGAGTACAAGAAAGGCCAAGAAGGTACTTACAAGTACACAGTAGAAGAAGTTAAAGGTACTGACAGCACAGTTCAATACGACGGTATGAAAGCTCTTGTCACTGTTGAAGTATCACACGATGGTAAAGCGAAAGCTCTTATCACTAAGGTTACTGACCCAGCTGATAAAGAATTCAACAATACTGTTCGTCCACCAGAAAAACCTAAGTTCCAACCAGAGAAATACGTTGTTTCTAAAGAGAAATTCGATATCACTGGTATGAAACTTGTTGACGATGATGCTGAGTTGAAAGATAAAGTAGGCGATACTAACAAGGATCCTTACGCTGACAGCACAGCTAACAACGAAGCTGAAAATATCAATACTAAGACACTCAAGAAAGGTGATAAGTTTGTCTACCAAGTATGGCTTGACACAAACAACTTCACTGACGCTCACAATATCCAATCTGTTGGTGTTACAGATAAATATGACAGCGAAAACTTGAACATCAATGTTGCAGATATTAAAGCATACGACTCTGTAACAGGGGAAGATGTGACAGCTAAGTTTGATATCAAGGTTGAAAACGGTGTAATCACTGCAACATCTAAGTCTGACCTTACTAAGTCACTTGGTGATGCAGAAAATACACAAGTGATTGATACTGCCAAATTGGCATTCGGACGCTACTACAAGTTCGATATTCCTGCAACTATCAAAGGCACTGCCAAAGATGGTGTAGATATCGAAAATACTGCGTCACAAATCGTTCACCAATACGACCCAACTAAGAAATCTGTTGAAAAACCAGAAAAACCAACAGAAAAACGTGTAGTCAATATCCCAACTAAGGTTGAGTTTGAATTCACTAAGAAACTTGAAGGTCGTCAACTTAAAGCTGGTGAGTTTAGCTTTGTACTTAAGGATAGCAAGGGTAATGTTATCGAAACTGTAAGCAACGATGCTAACGGTAAGATCAAGTTCTCTGCCCTTGAGTACAAACGTGGTGAAGAAGGTAATCACGTCTATACAGTAGAAGAAGTAAAAGGTAACGATGCAACTGTTACTTATGATAAGATGGTAGCCACAGTTGTTGTTTCTGTAACTAAAGATGGTAAAGTCTTGACAGCGATTTCTCAATTGCCAGAAGATACTGAGTTCAACAACACTGTTATCCCACCATATACACCACCAACAACTCCACCAAACACACCTCCTACTACACCACCAACTACGCCTCCAACACCACCGACTCCTCCAACTCCAGTGGTTCCACCAGTGACACCACCAACTACACCAGAAGCTCCTAAAGGACCAGCACTTCCTGAAACAGGTGATGATGCGTCTATGGCAGCTATGGCTCTTGGAGGAATCCTTGCGGCAGCTGGACTAGGTTTGGCAGGAAAACGCAAAAAAGAAGACTAAGATAGTTCATAGGTTAAATCCCTCAATATAGTTAGTTAGACTATTTCAGTTTTCGAAAAAGAGACTCATCCCGATAGGGGTGGGTCTCTTTTGTATCTATCTTAAAGATGATTTGGTGTTTTATTAAAATATTAGATATAAGGTTAAGTAATAGAGATTTTAGGATTTATTTTATGCAAAACAGATCAGTGGTTTAAATTTCAGGAAAAGATTATTATAAATATTGATATGTACTAAAATACTTATGTGAAAAGGTTTATTGGTTGTCATGAAGTCCTAGCTGCAAATCACAACTCGTTTTTTATATTGATTAAAAATTAGAGAAAATACTTGCTTAATGATTAAAAAAAAGATACGATAGACTTTGGAAGAAGGTTAATAAATGTATAGAGTGCGTATTTTTTCAATAATGTCTTTGTTTTTGACGCCCATTTGGGGTACAAGGATTAACTTATAGGAAGATTTTGAATGAAACAAGCAAATCATGTTTTTGAAAAAGTGACAAAATACGGCATTCGTAAGTTGTCGGTAGGTGTAGGACCAGTTGCTATCGGGACATTCTTGTTAGCAGGTGGTTTTTTCGTGTCTAAACCAGTCTCTGCAGATCAGGTTACTAAGGATGCAACGGTACACATGGCCTATGTCGCTGAAAATGAATTAACAGCTGAAGAGCAACAGCAAGTGGTCCATGCTATTCCTGAGGACTACCAGAATGAAGATACTTTTTATTTGGTCTACAAACGTAAGGGTGCTACGCAAACTAGTCTTCCTCAGACAGGAAGTTCTGACTGGGTAGCGTCAGGTTTAGGACTAGCAACGGCGACTATGGCTGTGTTGCTGTTTTCAAAAAAACATCGTAAAAAAATTATTGGTTTGGTCTTGATTGGGGCCGCTGGGCAAAGTCTCCTTGTGCCAATAGAGGTTCTTGCCTTGCAAAACAAGGAGTTGCAGGCCTATAATCAGACCCTTGCTGTTGCAGACGAGGCGGACCTAGCTAAAGGTGTTATTGCAATTGATGGTTATGAGTATGTCGGTTATCTGCGTTACTCAGCTAAGCCAGAGCTTGAACAACCTTTGGAGAATACTTTGCAGGAGCTTGAGTCTTCAATAAAAGAAGAGACTACAGTAAATCAGGGTACAGCTGATAAGGATAGTGAGGGAATCAGTTGGAAAAAGGGAACTCAGGAGTCAGGTCACGAAGGCGAAGCTGTGGTTCAACCTGCTAATCCAGAGTATACCGGACCAATTAGTGCCAATGGTACGCAAGAATCAGGTCACGAAGGTGAAGCTCTTGTTCAGCCCGTAGCCCCAGAGTATACCGGACCAATCAGTGCCAATGGCACCCAGGAAGTTGGTCACGAGGGTGAAGCTGTAGTTCAGCCTGTCAATCCAGAGTACACCGGTTCAATCAATAGCGACACTACCAGTGCCAAAGGCACACAAGAACCAGGTCACGAAGGCGAAACTCTTGTTCAACCTGTCGCCCCAGAATATACCGGCCCAATCAGTGCCAATGGAACGCAAGAGGTTGGTCACGAAGGCGAGGCTCTAGTTCAACCCGCCACTCCAGAGTACACCGGTTCAATCAGTAGCGATACTACAAGTACCAATGGTACGCAAGAAGTTGGTCACGAAGGTGAAGCTGTGGTTCAGCCTGTCAATCCAGCGTACACCGGTTCAATCAATAGCGACACTACCAGTGCCAAAGGAACACAAGAATCAGGTCACGAAGGCGAAGCTCTTGTTCAACCTGTCGCCCCAGAATATACCGGCCCAATCAGTGCCAAAGGTACGCAAGAATCAGGTCACGAAGGTGAAGCTCTAGTTCAACCCGTAGCCCCAGAGTATACAGGACCAATCAGTGCCAATGGCACCCAGGAAGTTGGTCACGAGGGTGAAGCTGTAGTTCAGCCTGTCAATCCAGCGTACACCGGTTCAATCAATAGCGACACTACCAGTGCCAAAGGAACACAAGAATCAGGCCACGAAGGTGAGGCCCTTGTTCAACCTGAGAATCCTGTTCATACCCCAGTTGTCGGCAGTATCACAGAGACTGAAACGCAAGCCATCGATTATCCTATCGAAGTGATTACGGATGATAACAAGTATGTGGATGAAGAAGTGGTCGAGCAAGAGGGTAAAAAAGGTAGCCAAGAAATCCAGAAAATTTACCAAACCATTGATGGTGTCAAGGTTGGTGAGCCGACTATTGTGTCAGGTAAGGTTATTGAGGTGCCACAACCTAGAAAAATCCGTCGTGGAAGCAAGCCTCTAGATGGCACAACGACCGAAGAATCTATTGTAGAGCTTCCATTTAAAGAAATTGTCCAAGAAGATGACACACTTGAGAAAGGCACTTTACAGGTTGTCCAAGAAGGTCAAAAAGGCCAAAATAAAATCACCAAGGTTTATAAGACCTATAAGGGAAACAAGACTGCTGAAGAACCAACTGTTACTGAAACAGTGCTAGTGCCTGTCCAAGATCGTATCGTTCGCAAAGGAACTAAGGTATCTGAAAAACCAGTGCTTACGCTGACACAGATTGACAAGGATGACTTGGGTCGAAGTGCTAAACTTAGCTACAACTTGACTAATCCAGGTTCAGCAACTATCACGACTATTAAAGCGGTCCTTAAGCAAGATGGACAGGTTGTTCAAACGCTTGATATTCCTAGCACGACCTTGACTGCTGACCTAACCAACTTAGACTATTACAAGCCTTATACTCTTACAACAACCATGACCTTTGATCGTGGCAATGGTGAGGAGAGTCAGGTTTTGGCAGACCAAACTCTCCAACTGGATCTCAAGAAGGTTGAGCTTAAAGATTTTGCACGTACAGATTTGATCAAGTATGACAATCAAACAGAAGTGGATGAGACTCGTCTGACAGCTGTGCCTCAAGATCTCACGAATTACTACTTGAAACTGACTTCTGCGGATCAAAAGACGACTTACTTGGCAGTGAAAGCCATCGAAGAAACAACAGTTGATGGCAAGGCGGTTTATAAGGTAACTGCAGAAGCGGACAATTTGGTACAACGTGATGCCCAAAACCATTTTGCACAAACCTATAGCTATTACATTGAGAAACCTAAGGCTAGCCAAGCCAATGTCTACTATGATTTTGCTGACTTGGTCAATGCCATTCAAGCAAATCCATCTGGTGAATTTAGACTGGGCCAAAGCATGAGTGCTCGTCACGTCATTCCAAACGGCAAGTCATACATTACTTCAGAATTTACTGGTAAGTTGCTAAGTGATGGTGACAAACGCTATGCCATCTATGATTTAGAGCATCCATTGTTTAATGTTATCAATGGCGGAACTATCAAAAACATCAACTTTGAAAATGTAGATATCAATCGCCCTGGCCAAAATCAAATCGCGACGGTTGGATTTAACCTTAAAAATAAAGGTCTGATTGAAGATGTTAAGGTGACTGGTTCAGTTACTGGTAACAATGACGTGGCTGGTATCGTCAATAAGATTGATGAAGATGGCAAGATTGAGAATGTCGCCTTTGTCGGTAAGATTGACTCTGTCGGTAATAACTCGACAGTTGGTGGAATTGCTGGTTCAAACTACATGGGATTCGTTAACAGAGCCTATGTCGATGCGACTATTACAGCTCAAAATGCCAATGCAAGTATGTTAGTGCCATTTGTTACTTACATGCTTAACAGTTGGAAGTCAGGAACTAAGGCCAAGGTGACCAATTCAGTAGCCAAGGGTGTTCTTGATGTCAAAAACACACGAAATGTCGGTGGGATTGTTGCTAAGACATGGCCATACGGTGCTGTTCAAGACAACGTGACCTATGCCAAGGTTATTAAAGGTCAAGAAATCTTTGCTTCGAATGATGTCAATGATGAAGATGGTGGTCCTCATATCAAAGACCTCTTTGGTGTTGTTGGTTATAGCTCGGCCGAAGATGGCACGGGTAAAGATACCAAGAGTCCTAAAAAACTCAAACATTTGACTAAGGAAGAAGCCGACAAGCGTGTTGAAGGTTACAAGATCACAGCTGATACATTTGTCAGCGAGCCTTACGCGTTGAACACCCTTAACAACGTTTCTAGTCAAGCAGATTTTGCCAATATTCAAGACTATAATCCAGAATACAAACAGGCTTACAAGAATATTGAGAAATTCCAGCCATTCTATAACAAGGATTATATTGTCAACCAAGCCAACAAACTGGCTAAAGACCATAACTTGAATACCAAAGAGGTGCTCTCAGTGACACCAATGAAAGACAGTAATTTTGTTACTGACCTAAGCGCTGCTAACAAGATTATTGTTCACTACGCTGATGGTACCAAAGACTACTTCAAGCTTTCAGAGAGTTCAGAAGGGTTGAGCAATGTTAAGGAATATACTGTCACTGATTTGGGTATCAAGTATACTCCAAATATCGTTCAGAAAGACCACTCAAGCCTTATCAATGGCATCGTTGATATCCTAAAACCGATTGAGTTGCAGTCTGATCCAATTTACCAAAAACTTGGTCGTACAGGTCCAAATAAGGTCAATGCTATCAAGAACCTCTTCTTGGAAGAAAGCTTTGAGGCTGTTAAGGCTAATTTGACGAACCTTGTGACTAAGCTGGTTCAAAATGAAGACCACCAGCTTAACCAATCACCAGCTGCTCAACAAATGATTCTTGACAAGGTTGAGAAGAATAAAGCAGCCCTCTTGCTAGGCTTGACCTACTTGAATCGTTATTACGGTGTGAAGTTTGATGATCTTAACATCAAAGAAATCATGCTCTTCAAACCAGATTTCTATGGTAAAAATGTGGATGTCCTTGACCGTTTGATTGAGATTGGCTCTAAGGAAAATAATATCAGTGGTTCAAGAACCTACGATGCTTTCGGTGAAGTTCTCGCTAAGAGTACCCTTTCTAGTGATCTTACCGACTTCCTCAACTACAACCGAAAACTCTTTACCACTATCGACAATATGAATGATTGGTTCATTGATGCCGCTAAGGATAAGGTTTACGTTGTAGAGAAGGCGTCTCAAAATGAAGGTGTTGGTGAGCACAAGTATCGTGTTTATGACAACCTCAGTCGTGGTCTCCACCGCAAGATGATTTTGCCATTGTTGAACCTTGATAAGACAGAAATGTTCCTGATTTCTACTTATGACACCATGTCTTATGGTACAGCTAACAAGTACAACACAACCCTAGAAAAGTTGAAACCTGAGATTGATCTAGCGGCTCAACGTCAAATCAACTACCTTGATTTCTGGCAAAGATTGGCCGCAGATAATGTCAAAAACAAATTGTTCAAAGACATTGTCAATCCAATCTGGGAAGGTTTCTACGTCTGGGGTCATGGTTGGCCAGGTTGGCCAGAGCGCTACGGCCAATTTAAGAACAGTACGGAAGTCTATGCGCCAATCCGTGAAATCTATGGACCAGTCGGTGAGTACTACGGTGATAACGGAGCTATGGCTGGTGCCTATGCTGCCATCTACGACAATCCATATGATAATCGTGCCAAGGTTACCTTCGTCATGTCTAACATGATTAGTGAGTACGGTGCATCAGCCTTCACTCATGAAACAACCCATATCAATGACCGTATTGCCTACTTTGGAGGTTTTGGTCGTCGTGAAGGAACAAATGTTGAAGCCTATGCCCAAGGAATGTTGCAATCACCAGCTACTCAAGGTCACCAAGGTGAATACGGTGCCCTAGGCCTTAACATGACCTTTGAAAGAGCCAACGATGGTAACCAGTGGTACAACACCAATCCAAACAAGTTGAACTCTCGTGAGGCCATCGACCGTTACATGAAGGGCTACAACGATACCCTTATGCTTCTAGATTCACTTGAAGGAGAAGCAGTCCTCAGTCAAGGCAAGCAAGAGCTCAATAACGCATGGTTCAAGAAGGTAGATAAACAGCTACGAGGCAATAGTAAAAACCAATACGACAAGGTGCGTGCTCTAAGTGATAGCGAAAAGGCTATTAGTTTGACCACTATTGATGACCTTGTGGATAATAACCTCATGACCAATCGTGGACCTGGAAATGGTGTTTATAAACCGGAGGACTTTTCTTCTGCCTATGTCAATGTGCCTATGATGTCTGCTATTTATGGTGGTAATACCAGTGAGGGCTCTCCAGGTGCTATGTCCTTCAAGCACAATACCTTCAGACTCTGGGGTTACTACGGCTATGAAAAAGGCTTCCTAGGTTATGCGACCAACAAGTATAAACAAGAAGCAAAAGCGGCTGGTAAGAGCACCCTAGGTGATGACTTTATCATTAACAAGATTTCTGAGGGTCAGTTCAACTCCCTAGAAGACTTCAAGAAGGCCTACTTTAAAGAAGTGAAAGAAAAAGCGTCACATGGTTTGACGACCGTTACGATTGATGGTACATCAGTAAGCTCTTACGATGATTTGTTAGCCTTGTTTAAAGCGGCAGTCGCCAAAGACGCTGCAAGTCTTAAAACAGATAATAATGGCAATAAATCTGTGTCAACAAGCCATACGACAAAACTCAAAGAAGCTGTCTATAAGAAACTCCTACAAGAGACAGATAGTTTCACAAGTTCTATTTTCAAATAATAGATGAAAGAAACCCTTTTGGTAACTGCCAAAGGGGTTTTTGATACTGTCGGGAATGCGGGTGGTAGGAGCCTTTAGGTCAGTGTTGGCAAGGGATTGAGAAAGATGTGAGTTAAGCCATTAAAAAAATTCCTTTTGAAGGGAGAGAATTTTGAATTTTAATAAATATCACTATAACTAAAAAATAAGGTTAGAGTGACGAACGTTTTTAATAAAAGATGGTTTGATATAAAAGTATTTTGAAAATTATAGAACTGACAAAATAGGGGATTGTGCTAAACAAAAGTACGAACGATTTGATGTTTCAAAGGACTTAGATAAAAGTTTTAAATTAATGTTTTTTAATAAAAGTTAAACTTTTACACGATTATTAGTATATATTTGACAATTTAATAATTATAGTATAAAATGGAAAACGTATATAAAGTAATTTGGATATTGAGGAAATTTATTATTATGAGAGATATGTTTAATAAACGCCAACGTTTTTCATTAAGAAAATATAGCTTTGGTGTGGCCTCTGTCCTTTTGGGAGTTTCAATCTTCTCAAATGCACAGGGTGCCCAAGCTGACGAAACGGTAGCACCAACTACCGCAGGTATGGAAACAACTGCTGAGCCAGATGTCGTCGTGGAGCAATCAACACCAACAACAGCATCAGTAGCTCCAGCAACAACAGAAAACACACCAAGTTCAGTCTCTACTGTGGCCTTGGCTAGTGAACAACCCCAATCAGTAGCTCAAAACAGCCAAGCAACTTCAACAACTAGTCAAACAGCAGCTAGTTCAGAAGTAGCTTCTCAGGCTGCATCGCAAGCGAGCTCTGAATCTGCAGCAGCGGCTGCTTCATCTGTAGTTACTAGTGCACAAGCTCTTAGCTCAGCAGCTGTAGCAGAAACTCCAGCTGCTGGTCAAGTATCAGCACAAACAAGTGCGGCTGCTTCAGTTGCGACTGTAGCAGAAACTGCCAGTGCAGAGTCTACGACTAACGCTGTAAATAGCGTCCTTAAAGTAGCGACTAGCGAGTTGGCTGTGACAAGCAGTGAATTGAATGCTGCTGAAGCAAGCCTTAACTCTGAAAATCTCATCAACGCTATGGGTCTTGCAGTATCAAACCGTAGCCTTCGTACAGCTGATGCGGTTGCTGTTTTGACAAATGCTGGAGCAGGCTCAACAAACCCTGACTTGACAAACCTCGGCTACAAACTTGACTATTTACCAGGGCGTCAACAATACTTTGTTAACATTGACTACATCAACCACCTCAAAGTCGGTCGTGATAACCGTGGGGGGGTGAGACCTTATGACTTTATTGAAAACGGTAATTTCTTTGTTACACCAAACTATGCTAACCTTGGTATTATTGACTATGTTGATGAAGCAGGAAACAAGATCCCTGGATCTTCAACCTACCGTATCAATAACTCAACTGAAACAATTACAGCAAACGGTAAGACTTACAATAAAATCTACGATGCTGGTGTAACAGAACTTCCACCAGTACCAGCAGGATACCGCATCAAGTATGCAACTGCTGACAAATCAAAAGCTAATGCTTACGTAGATGTCTTGAAGTCAGAACGTCAATACGACTATAACAACGGTGTTGCAACTATCCGTTCTGAACGTTCTTGGGACCGTAACCAAAGTCGTGTCGTTGACCTTGTTCAATTTGCTAACGGTTCACAAGGTTTGGATGCTTCAATTGATGCCAATGGTGGTGGTCAATACCTAGCTCCAGGATACCGTTACCACATTATCGTTGAAAAAGACACTAGAGATGTCACTAAAGCAACAAGTCAAACAGTGACTTACACTGGTGCTGATACGAAGACACCAGCTGCTAACACTCAAAATGACTTTAGCTTCAACGGTAAAGAAGACCCAACAACTAATACAACAACTTGGACTGAAACGACTCATACTTATGGAACAGTTAAGACTCCGGTTGTTACTGGTTACTATGCTGATAAAGCTGTAGCAGGTGGTAAGACAGTTACTCCAGATGCACCAAATGCAACAGACACAGTGACATACAAAGCCTTTGGTAAATTTATCGCTGTGGATGAAAATGGAAATCCAATTCCAGGTGTATCAACAACTGCCTACACAAACGATCCAAATGATGCGACTAAGATGATTGCCATCGACAAGACGCTTCCAAGCATTCCTGGCTACACTGTTAAGGTTGTACCTGCCACACCAGGTGACTTGTCTAGCGATACTAAGGTTGTTTACGTTAAGAACGATCAAAAAGCAAGCGTTACCTACCGTGATGAAACAAGTGGTTCAACCCTTGAAATTGTTGCCTTGGCTGGTAAGT
>ENA-ORNZ01000666-ORNZ01000666.1-human-gut-metagenome-genome-assembly--contig:-NODE-666-length-43129-cov-14.019408_pt1 | contig 43129 bp, 40 predicted proteins | sample MGYA00242124_ERZ509040 | MGnify/ENA primary metagenome ERZ509040 (study PRJEB26280, sample SAMEA2338733) | human gut metagenome | biome: human gut; feature: human-associated habitat; material: faeces... | reverse complement strand
GAATCAATCCCATCATGTTATTGATAAAGATGAAAAAGAACGCTGTCAGCAGATACGGTGCAAACTTCCGGTAGTTGGGTCCTACACAACTCTTGATAATGTCATCGTTCACCATCATGATGAACATCTCCATGAATCCGATAAATCCTCCCGGCGCTTTCGCTCCTTGCGGACGTTTTCTGTACCAGTGTGACACGCTCAATACGATGATGAGCAACAACACGCTGTTGAACAGCAAAGCAAATGTCACTTTCGTGATGGAAATATCCCACGGGCGGACCTGTTCGCCTGCCGCATTATACTCTACCAGTTTGCCCTCGTACTTACTTCCTTCGGGAGCGATGGAAAGTCCTTCATAAGTCCCTCCATTCTCTTCGAGACGGGAAGAAAGGAACGTGTGCCAACCTGTAGTGCTACTATAAACAATAATAGGTAATGGTATAGTAATGTGCGTGTTACCCCACGTCGTAATATGCCATTCGTAGGAGTCGCCGATATGACCGAACACAATTTCTTTCACATCCACCGTGTTCTCCTGTTCCTCTTTCGGAGTAATCTCGTCCTGCGTCTGTTGTGACACCGCTTCCCCCTCCTGTTCCTGTGCAAGAACCGGCAAGCTGACTGCCGCCATGAGGCAGAACAGAATCAACGGAGCTACTATGTTATGCAACTGTTTCATTTTTCTTCTTATTTTTCTTTTTCCGTTTCTGATTCAACTCAAAAGAGAAGAAGAACCAGGTTTCGAATACCAGATATATCAAATAGAACAAGATAAACGTCAGCAGAAAGGCTCTGGCTTCTTCGCGAACGGCAAGACAATAAATCAATACCAGAATCAGCGAAAGAATCATTTTTATCATCTTCGTTGCCAGATACAACAGTAACATTCTCTGTGGAGCATGCCGACGGCAAGCGTCGAAAGCATAAATGCTAAACAGCCCGAAGAAGTAAAAATAGATCGGAATAAACGGATACCCTCCGAAATAATGCCCCGGCAAAGCGAAGTGTAGAATGACAGCTCCGAGTGCCCCGCTAATTACCGCAAATAAGGTATGCCACCAAATAAAATTCCGTTTAGTTTTACTAATATTCACCATGTTACTGTGTTTTTCTGTAAGATTATAACCTCGTTTTTTTCATTTTTTTAATGCTTAGTCTTTGTGCCGGTGAGGAGTTTCCGTCAGGAAACACAGGCAGAAACCGTACCGTCACTCATTTCGACAAAACCGCCCTGAATATCCATCGTGTGCTCTTCTCCGTCCATCGTCGTGTAACTCAACGTTCCCGCTTTCAACGACGAAACAATGGGCGCATGCCCGGGGAGAATAGAAAACGAACCGATCATTCCCGGCAATGTGACAATCTTCACATTTCCGTCGAATATGCTCTTTTCGGGCGATACTATACTCAAATGCAGTTCTTTCATCATGCTATCTTTTTATTTTTTTGCTGCCTGTTCCAGCAATTTCTTACCTTTCTCTATTGCCTCCTCAATGGTTCCGACATTCAAGAAAGCCTGTTCGGGAAGATAATCCACTTCTCCTTCCAGAATCATCTTGAATCCCTTGATGGTGTCTTCAATACCCACCATCACACCCGGAACGCCCGTAAACTGTTCAGCCACGGCAAACGGTTGTGAAAGGAAACGCTGCACACGGCGGGCGCGGTTCACTACCATCTTGTCTTCTTCCGAGAGTTCTTCCATACCGAGGATGGAGATAATATCTTGTAATTCCTTGTTACGTTGCAGAATTTGTTTCACTTGCTGCGCTACGTCGTAGTGTTCCTGGCCAACAATGTGCGGGTCGAGGATACGTGACGTAGAAGCCAACGGGTCTACCGCCGGATAAATACCCAGCTCCGTAATCTTACGGTCGAGCACGGTAGTTGCGTCCAAGTGGCTGAAAGTTGTTGCAGGAGCCGGGTCGGTCAAGTCATCGGCAGGCACATACACCGCCTGTACGGAGGTGATAGAACCTTTGCGGGTAGACGTGATACGTTCCTGCATCGCACCCATTTCCGTAGCCAACGTGGGCTGGTAACCAACAGCGGAGGGCATACGTCCCAAAAGGGCGGACACTTCTGAACCTGCTTGCGTGAAACGGAAGATATTATCAATAAAGAACAGAATATCGCGTTTCTCACCTTCTTTTCCTGCGTCGCGGAAAGATTCCGCCACCGTCAGTCCGGACAATGCCACAGAGGCACGTGCGCCCGGAGGCTCGTTCATCTGACCGAAAATCAGAGACACTTGCGATTTCTCCAGTTCGTTATAATCCACTTTCGAAAGATCCCAGTGACCTTTCTCCATTCCTTCTTTGAATGCTTCGCCGTAACGGATTACACCGGATTCAATCATTTCGCGCAGCAAGTCGTTACCTTCACGGGTACGTTCACCTACTCCGGCAAATACAGAGAATCCATTATGTTTCTTGGCGATATTATTGATAAGTTCCTGAATCAATACAGTCTTTCCTACACCGGCACCGCCGAACAAACCGATTTTACCACCTTTGGCATACGGTTCGAGCAGGTCGATCACTTTGATACCTGTGAAGAGCACCTCTTGCACAGTAGTCAAATCCTCAAACTTAGGGGGGTCGCGATGAATGGAATATGCACCTTTGCGGTCGAGTCCTTTCATACCGTCGATCGAATCACCGACTACGTTCATCAGTCGTCCTTTAATCTGTTCGCCAATCGGCATCGTGATCGGGCCTCCGGTGGGATACACTTTCATGCCTCTCTGAAGTCCGTCAGTACTGTCCATCGCTACGGTACGCACCGTATTTTCGCCGATATGTTGCTGAACTTCTACAACCAGTATTTTGCCGTTTGGCCTCTTTATCTCCAGTGCGTCGTGGATGCTTGGCAGCACCAATTCTGCATCCGTACCCTCAAAGTACACATCGACCACAGGGCCGATCACCTGCGAGATATGTCCGATAATCTGTGACATAAGCAATCTCTTTTATTTATATTATTCTTTTCTCTCCTTTTTGACTTTATAATATGAAAGGAATGCACATTTTTCGCGTTTTACCTATTTCATTATTATAATAAACAGTTGAGTTCAGTTTTTGTTCAACTATTTTCTATATCCCATAAACTTCTGTCCTTAGAAATAGTTAAAGAAACAACTGCGCAAATGTAGAAACAATTCCGTGTCGTTGTGCTTCCTTTTTCATAATTTGTCGTTCGATAACACTTATTAGACCTACAATGACTACAGATTGACCAATTCAGGCAAATTTCTGCTACAAATCAATAGCAAAACAAGTTTGGGGGCAATAATCTATCAATAAACTAAATTAACCCATCGAGTTTCCTATCTCTTTGTTAAAAATCAATGGATTAGCAAAAACAAGAAATAGTGGCAAAAACAACTAGTTTTGTGCTCGAACACAGAAAAGTCCGTATTTTCATGTTTTCCTTAAGAAAGTTTAAAGCCATATTTCCTGTTTTTCTCCTATCTATTCTATTCCTTATATATTCCGCATTTTTGCATTAAGATTCACATCCATCTTTATAAAGTTCCCAATTTGCATAAAAGAGCAATATAATAACGCCACATACAATTATTATCTCATTTTTTTGCTGTAATTTTGCACCACTAATATAAAACACTCAAAATGATGAAGAAAATACTGTTACTCGGTTCTGGCGAACTAGGAAAAGAATTTGTAATTTCAGCTCAACGTAAAGGCCAGCACATCATTGCTTGCGACTCCTATGCAGGAGCACCGGCTATGCAAGTGGCCGATGAATTTGAAGTATTCGACATGCTGAACGGTGAAGAGCTGGAACGCGTGGTGAAGAAACACCGCCCGGACATCATCGTTCCGGAGATTGAAGCCATCCGTACAGAACGCTTATACGACTTCGAGAAAGAAGGTATCCAGGTAGTTCCCAGCGCTCGTGCCGTGAACTTCACGATGAACCGCAAAGCCATTCGCGACCTTGCCGCCCAAGAACTCGGACTGAAAACAGCCAAATACTTCTATGCCACAACTCTGGAAGAACTGAAAGAAGCTGCCGACAAAATCGGTTTCCCTTGTGTCGTTAAACCATTGATGTCTTCTTCCGGCAAAGGACAATCGCTCGTGAAGAGTGCCGACGAACTCGAACATGCCTGGGAATACGGATGCAGCGGCAGTCGTGGCGATATTCGCGAACTTATCATTGAAGAATTTATCAAGTTCGACAGCGAAATCACCCTGCTCACCGTTACCCAAAAGAACGGCCCTACCCTCTTCTGCCCTCCTATCGGACACGTGCAGAAAGGTGGCGACTACCGCGAAAGTTTCCAGCCTGCACACATTGATCCCGCCCATTTGAAAGAAGCGGAAGAGATGGCGGAGAAAGTAACCCGTGCCCTCACAGGTGCAGGACTTTGGGGAGTTGAGTTCTTCCTAAGCCATGATAATGGAGTCTATTTCTCCGAACTCTCTCCTCGTCCGCATGACACAGGTATGGTGACACTGGCGGGCACACAAAACCTGAATGAATTTGAATTGCATCTGCGTGCCGTACTCGGCCTGCCCATTCCCGGCATCAAACAAGAACGGATAGGCGCAAGCGCTGTGATCCTTTCCCCGATTGCCAGCCAGGAACGTCCTCAATATCGCGGACTAGAAGAAGTGACCAAAGAAGAAGATACTTATCTCCGCATTTTCGGCAAACCGTTTACACGTGTCAACCGCCGTATGGGTGTGGTACTTTGTTATGCTCCGCTTGATTCTGATTTGGATGCGTTGCGCGACAAGGCTAAGAGAATTGCAGAGAAAGTAGAAGTTCATTAATACAAGAAATTCAGAGATAAGATGAATAAAATCCGCCAAGTAAACCTGTCTGATATTCCAGCACTGCAAGAGCTATATCAGCATACAGTTCTGACTGTGAACCGAAAAGATTATACAGCCGAAGAAGTAGCAGATTGGGCTTCGTGCGGAGACGATACGTCACACTGGAATGAGCTTTTCGAAGAACAACATTATGTGGTTGCAGAAAACGAAGAAGGCGTGATTGTAGGCTTTGGCTCTGTAAACGATGACGGATATATGCACACACTGTTCGTTCACAAGGACTTTCAGCATCAAGGTGTCGCAACATCTTTGTATAAGCATCTCGAAGCATATGCACGAGAAAGAGGTGCGAAAAGATTAACATCGGAAGTTAGCATCACGGCAAAACCATTTTTTGAAAAACAAGGTTTTCAGGTCGATGAAGAGCAAAAGCGGAAAGCTAATCAAATGTGTCTCACCAATTATAAGATGAGCAAGCAGCTCTGTTAATCACATCTAATCATTTCTAAGATGAAAACATAGAAGAAAGCTCATTTGCAGATAAAGAAAGTCTTATTTTATATAAGAAAAACTCCAGCTAATGTAACTTTATCCGTCACCATAGCTGGAGTTTTTCTTTTTAACTTCATGAAATGAAAACGTCATTTCTTACTCAAGAAACGTTTAGCCAAATATTTACGTATTGGTTCATCATACAGCTTCAAACACAGATAAGCAAGAATAATACTCAAAATAAAGACACACAAAGCTACGTGCCAGGTTTCACCTAACGTGTAGAGTTGATTCTCAATCAGCCATGCATAGAACAGATACATCAACGGATAATGTATCACATAAACCGGATAAGATATATCTCCCAAAAACTTACATATCTTTGTCGATTGCTTGTCCGTGGTGGTACCCGACGCTCCTATCCACAGAATGATAGGGAAAGCCACAATCACGCAAAACGCTTCATAAACACCATTCATGCAAAGCGGCTCCAACCCTTCCAGATAAGGAACAGAGAACAGGGCAATCAGCGCAATAGTACATATCCAAAATGCACCTTTCACCTTCATAGGCTTGAAATTGCGCGACATAAGCATACCCAACGAAAAAGGAAAAAGCATACGCAAGGAACCGCCCAAAAAGTTAACCCCATCCAGCGTCCAGCCCACTCCTATGTTTCCATAAGTGGAGACATTAAAAACAGCAAACGCCGCCAACGCTACGCCCAGCAACACCACAAACACCGTCAGTGCCTTGTTGGACAAGCGGCGAATGAACAACGCATACAGGATATTGCCGATATACTCAAAAAACAATGACCAGCAAGGACCATTCAACGGAAACATCTCACCGTTGCCACGAACTTCGTACCCAACACCCGGCATGGCAGGAATGAAGAAGATCGTACAAAGCAGAGACAACATTATCATGGAGATAGCTACGTGCGTCCCGTCCCATTGCACACTCCCCTGAATACAGAACGTGATAGCACCGAGAACGGCACCCATAATGACCATCGGATGAAGACGTATCAATCGGCGTTTAAAGAAATCTTTCATGGTGAGACTTTTACCCCAACGGTCGTCGTAAGCATAACCGATCACAAAACCCGAAAGGATAAAAAAGAAATCCACGGCTAAATATCCGTGATTCAGAGTTTCAATAGCGCTATTACTGGCAAAAGCGAAGCCCTCGAATACGTGATACCATATCACCATAAGAGCCGCCACACCGCGAAGTCCGTCAAGAAGATCATAATGCGCCTTGGTGTCTGAAAAAGCTGAAGCAGAAATGTTCGACATTTGTTTTTCTATTAGTAAGTTAGTATTTTCAGAAGGCAAAGATACGGTTTGCGCTACGAAGTTTCTTTGCTCTAAAGCAAAAAAGCCCTGCTAATCGCTATTTTTTAGCACGTACCCGACTAAGAGTATAGATGGAAATGCCCAGAAAAGCAGCCACATATTTCAGCTTCACTCGGTTTATCAATCCGGGATAGCGACGGTTGAACTGTTCGTAGCGTTCTTTAGGCGAAAGTTGGAGGCGCTCCACAAACATGTGGCTAAGCTCCTTATTCACATTCTGATGCAGGATTCTTCCCCAGTTGGCTATGTCGATATATGTTTCGTAGAGGGCATTCAGCTTGTCGATGTGGATGACGTAGATTTTGCAATCGGAAAGCGTTTCAACGCTTTCTACCGATGGTTGCTGATAGTAGAGCGAATCCATGCCGAACGTGACGTCGCCCTCCTGACTGAACCACGTAGTGGTGTCCTCTCCGTTGTGGTGGAATACGGAACGGGCGATGCCCTCTTCAATGAAATATACCAGACGGTCTGTGACGCCTGCCTGAACGATACGGGTATCTTTGGGATAATACCTTAATTCCATATTCGCCTGAAGCGCTTGAAGTGCTTCGTCGGAAACCGGATAGATTTGCCTGATTTTACGAATGATATTTTCCATTTTGGGGTAATGGCGTATTGGGGGTTAATGACGTACTTTAGGATATTTATTATTAAAACGGAAACCAAGACCGAGCATCAGATAATTAGGGGTCTGGAAATCCTGAAGATTGTAGCCGATGTGAAGGAATGAACTCCGGGTGACGTTGATCTTCAACGCAAAGACCTGATACAGTCCGCGCAAATCGCCACGCCCCAGCACATTCGTTCCCAAGCCGACACCGATGGTAAAAAACGGCATCACGTATTCTGCCCGTCCGGAAAGTCCGAGCGCAAGCTGATTCTGAATGCCCGGCACGAGAAATTTACGACGGGAGGAACCACTGCCTGCATCGTACTCCACCAGCGCATCTTCGGTGTACACATTAGCACTACCGTCATAAACACCGTCCAGCGAAACTCCGAAACGCAGCTTATAGTTGAGATTGTACATCGGAGCAAAGTTGAATCCCGCTACGGGATAGCTGCCCGGTGATGCAATCTGCTTCTCGCCTACATAGACGCCTTTGCGACGCCACGAGCCGAACAACACAAGGTCATAACTGACGTGTCGCGGAAAACGGGGAACGTAGGGATGAACCAATGATTTAGTGAGGTCGGCTTCTTCCCGGTTGAAGTTGTACACCAGTCCGATTTTCGCTCCGGTGGTGTTGACACCTGCATTGGGAAACTTGGTGTTGCCGTTGGAGAAATGCGTGAAGTCTCCGCCGATGATAAAGTCGAAATAACGAGAAAGCGACCAGTTAAGGTAGATACCCGCATTGAGGTAGGCATTCACCCGTGAGCCTACGGCTCCGTTGTAGGAGTTGTAATCGTTGTCATAAGGTTTCCATCCGGCAGAAATACCGAAATTCCACTCGTAATTGAGCGAAAGGCGGGGATTGAAACGGGCAATGCGTGCACCTTGAAAGACATAGAACGTCATCGGATCACCCAGTTGCTTTTTGTCGCCAAAGGTAGTGAAAGCCAAGCCGAAACCTTGATAAGCTCCGCCATAGATGCGGTCGGCACAGGTGTTGGGACGAAACTTGAAAGAGTATTTCAGATGAGCGGCAAATGAACTCTGGATGGGTTTCCACCGTTCGTTCTCGCCTTGCAGGAAAGGATTGGTGGGGAACACGTATTGCGGCCGCGCCTCTATCCCCAACCGGTGAATGAAATGGTGGGGAACGTAGGGAGCTACGGTGTCGGCTCCGCATTGCGGGAAGCTGTTGTGCCGGAAGCCATGAATTTCTTCCTGCAATCTCCGCACTTCTTCACGAAGTTGGCGGACGTCCTGCTGGAGCTGTTCTACGTCTTGCCGCATTTCCTTCACCTCTTTCTCTTCCTGCCCTACCTCCTGCGCACTAAGCGAAGTGCCGGGGAAAAGCAAAGCGGAACAGATTACGGCGATTTCCCATCTGGGTATCTTTACTCTCATATAATAGTCTGGTTTGTCTTTTCAGAACGGAAGTTACAAATGGAGCTTCTCAATAAACTGTGCCACATGATAGCCGTCCATCAACCCATGATGGCAGGTTACGGAAACGGGCATCATCAGTCTTTCTCCGTCACGGAAGTACTTTCCGGTGGAGATTTTGGGAACGCTGTCGCCCGAACGCATATTGGTGGGGTGCTTCATGTCGGTGAATGAGAGCCACGGCACTGCCGAATAATGAATGGCATTGGGATGGAAAGTGCCTCCTTTGTTGAGTCCCGTAGTGGCTTGCAAACGTTCCATTTCGGCTTTTGCCCGGCGGATAAAGACAAGTTCGTCCGGATCATATTCAAAGGTGGCAAAAGAAAAGGTATGGTCGTCACGGCCTACGGTGGCTTCGGGCAGAAGGCTGTCATAGCACACCACCTTATCGCCTTCGATGCGATAACGGAATTCTTCTACCGCAGCAGCGGCAGTCGTTATCCGATGGAGGACTAACAGGGAAAAGGATATGCCTTTGGTTTTGGCTTCCTGATACGCGCGCGTACAGTCTACCTGAACGGTCACTCCGAAAAACGGATCGTCAAAAGCACTGAAATGTTCGTAATGTTCTCTTCTGTTCCAAGTAGCAATATCGATGATCTTCTCTATCTGATTCATTCTAAACACTCTTTTTTATTTGAGAAACGCAGATTAACGCAAATTATCGCAGATTTAGCCTATTTCCTTTGCGGTAATCTGCGTTTCTAAATTCAGACTCTTTACTGATGTTGCTCACGCAACAAGTCGTTCACTGTTTTTACCGGGTTGAAAGTGGAAAGTGGCACTTCTACAAAGACGGTATTCCAGTCGCTCATCGCTCCGTTCCACAAGCCGGGAAGTTCGAGAGCTTTCAGGTCTTTGCCGTTCTTCGATTTGTAGGAGATGAAGCCTGTTGCTTTATCTACATACTTCACCAGGTCGAACTTATGTCCTTTATAATCGCGCACGGCGCATACGAGGTCTACCGGATTGAAGTGTGTGCCTTTCTCGAACATTTCTTTCTTCTCCGGATCGTCCATGTCGATCTGTGAGCTTTCGAGGATTTGCAGGGAGATGGTTCCGTCGCTGTTGTAAGCAAGGAACGGGCCGCCACCGGGTTCGCCTACGTTCTTCACCATTCCGCAGACGCGCATCGGGCGGTTGAACTTGTTTTTCAGGTAGATGGCGAGTACGGAATCTTCGAGGTCTTTCGTCTCCGGATTCTTGCAGAAGAGTTTCTTTTGCAGGAATTGAAGCATTTCCATCATCTGGTCGTGGGTGTATTTACCGCTGTCGAGCAGGGTAAGGTATTCGAATACTTGTTTTTGCAAAGTCACGAGCACTCCGGCAATCAGTTTCTTATAAGTAACGGTGTCGGCTTTCAGTCTGTCGGGCACTACGTTGTCGATGTTCTTGATGAAGATAATGTCTGCATCGAGGTCGTTCAGGTTCTCGATCAGTGCGCCGTGGCCACCGGGACGGAACAGCAGTTTGCCGTTGTCACGGAAAGGTTGGTTGTCCATGTCGGCGGCAATCGTGTCGGTACTCGGCTTTTGTTCGGAGAAGGTGATGTAATAGTCTACTCCATAGCGTTTGGAAAATTCGTCTACCTTTTCGGCTACCAGCTTCTTGAAGAGTTCACGGTGTTCGGTAGATACCGTGAAGTGCACGTTTACTTTACCGCTCTTTCCGGCAGCATACAAGGCTCCTTCGGCGAGATGTTCTTCCATCGGCGTGCGTGAACCTTCGGGATACTTATGGAATTTGAGCAGACCTTTCGGTAGTGCGCCGTAATTCAGTCCGGCTGTTTCGAGCAGGGCGGATACCACTGCTTTATAGTTGCCGTCTTCGATCAGTCCGGGAATATCTTTTCCGTCGATACGCTGGCAGGCTACATTCAGGTCATCATAGAAAGCAAAATTCTTGATTCCGTCGAAGAATGTCTGTTCGAACTTGGTAGTCGGCCGGTCATAGTCGGCAGACAGGAACTCGAACAGGTTCTTGAACATACGACTCGCTGCACCGGAGGCGGGCACGAACTTCACAACAGTCTTATCTGTGTTGGTATATGCATCCCAGGCGGCCAGATAAGCCTTCTGTTCTTCTGCATCGGGAGCTAATATTCCCTTTTCGATGGAGGCTGCCGCATCCAGCTTCAAAAAGGGGAAACCCGTCTGGAAGCATGCTAATTGTTCTACAATTTGCTCTTCCGTGATGCCTTTCTTGGCAAGCAACTCTTTGTCCTGTGTCGTTATCATAATATCTAATTTTATTAATTGATGCCCAAAAATACAAAATGTTATTTACTTCTTGCCGAATAACCGGGAAAAAAACTACTTTTCCTTCCATATTTCATTATCAGTCACTTACGAAGAAGTGTTATTCATTTATGTACTTTTCAGCGTTATTTGAACACAACAAAGATAGATAAATATCCGATGTTATCACAGAATTTGTAGAATAAATAGAGTTAACCGATTACAATAAGATTACAGCCCTTTTGGATATTTGAAATCTTACCAGCCGTGGAAAGTTGGGAGGGCTGTGGTTTAAAGCACTTTCCCGAAAAAATTTCACCCCATACCCCTATTGTTGAGACGCACGGTAGATAAACCGATAATAAAGCTACAAAAAAGCCAGCTAACATTACACTAGCTGGCAACTGACATCAATAACTAAAGATTCCCGTTTATCCTATTCTATTTAACTGTTCCATAAAATTATGTTTTTGTGCTTCTCTCATAATACTGTCTACCACCTCTCTATTTACATTATTTAACCTTTCAAGAAGTTCTGTATATTGAATCCCTAAATTATTCTTCTCTACAATCCAATCAATAAAGAATCCTTTAGCCAAAAAACGGTAAGTAAATCCTGCATCCAAACCTGCTTTTAGTATGACTTCTGCTCTTTTAACCAACTTATTTGGTTCATCACCCATTTTATTCTCCAGAACATCCTCTCCATATTTACACGTCTCTGCCAGTACCAATTCATTTATCTTAGAAGAATAAATCAAATACTTACTAAGCGTCGTCAGCTTGAATCCACCATTTGGTAGCATATCATCTACTTCACCTTTCTTTGTTCTTTGGTGTTGTATATCCATATACTTAACTATGAACTTCAAAACCTCATTATTAGGATACGCTGCACAAGCCTGCCTTGCAAAATCACCTTTTTCCCACTTCACAGATGTGTTATTCATTTCTGAAATAAGAGTCTGTATGAGTATCTCATTATTCAATGGATATTTAGCCATAATCTGCTTAGGAGCTTTAGGAGTAAATTCTTCTGGCTTGTCTTTCTCATTGCTGCCATTATCCTGCCATTTCTTCATTGCATCTTCATACTTCTTCTTATTCTTTGCGTCTTTTTCTCGAAGCTCCATTATAGCCCTATATCTGTGTTGCCCTTCAATAATGACCAAATAATTATTAGCTTTAGAAGAATCTATTGGCAGTCCAGATACAGGGTCTTTCAAACTTAACCCATCTTTTACCACATCTTCACCATCAACCACAACAAGTTCCATTAATTGTCCACATTCTACAATAGATTTCATTTTTGCCTTTAAATTTGACTTGTCAATACCACGATTAACACCACCAGCAATAAAAGCAACTTTCTTTCCTTCGTTCAATTCTCTTGATTCCAGAGTAAAAATTTCATTTGTTCTCATATTTCTTTTGCAGTTTTTAGACTGGTGCGCTCCAGCTTTATTTGTTATACTGCAAAGATGATGCTTTATTAAGAGTACTAACAGGGATAAAAAAACGCTGCTTTCCTATTCCCCTACTTCACAAGCTATAGAATGAAGTATTTAGAGAATAAGAAAGCAGAAATAAACAATAAAATAAGTCTCAATCAATAATAGAATGCATTCAAACTCCTTATGTCCTTATCTTTATATTGCTTCAACAAAGACTTCAAGTAGTCATTATCAACCAACACACTTTCGTTGCTCACGATACCAGTGAAGTATAGTAGATGAGAAATCAGCGTCTTTTCCTTGTCAGACATATTAGCTCCCTTCTTTCTCTTTTCTTTTACCTGTTCTTGATAATTCAAGGCAGTGATAATCATTTGTGAAAAATAATAAGCGAATACGGAGAATGATTCAGTATGTGGATTACTCAAATCAACGTTACCAGTATTCATTTGGTCTGAATTTACTGTTTCCAATCCGTCTGCACAAAACTTCGCTATACTAGCAATAGCCGTCTTATTATCTATCACGATATTCTTCCTACCTATTTTCAAGGTAATACAAATTGGGCTTTTAAAGACTGCACCAAACGGAGTATCTCTTTTATAATCCTCACTGATAGCATTAACAAGTTTTTCTATCTGTTCTTTAGGGGATTCTTTTATTTCTATACCCTCCATACATTTACCCCAACTGCAATCATAGCAGAAAAGCAATAGATACCAAAACTTTTCAGCGTCTAAGCCCAATACGGCAAGCAATTCTTGAAGTTCGTTATTCTTTATGTATGAATCAAACGAGAATTTGCCTTTCAATATTCCTCTGTTGTACCTTCCTTTAAAAGTATCTGGCGTTTGTGACGGCAACATATATGCCTGTCCTGTTTCTTCATCATAATCAAAATCAGGGAAATATTCTTGTGTCACTGGATATATATACTCTAGCAACTCGCTATACTGGATTGAGAACTTATCTACTGGCTTCATAGTGTTTTTGTTTGCAATGATAATAAAAAAACAGCAAATGAATTTCTTCAAATGCTGTTCTTTTCCCCGAGATTACAGACAAAATCAATCATTAATATCCCAATAAGCATTTAAATCAACATCTTCATCAGAATCCCAGTCAATACCTAATTCATAATCATTGCAAACCTCATTCAAATCATTTTCAATGTCTTCACAATCATAATCTTCGTTAATCGTTATTTCGAAATATGCACATTGAGCCCCATAGCCACAGCCTGTAGGAGGTTGATAATATACATCACAATCGTAATCATCCAATGCATCGTAAATAGCATCTTTAATTTCCTTCCAGTGTTCCATAATAATATATTTTAGTTAATTATTGGATGCAAATTTACTTGTTTTTTTAGAACATCAATAATCTGCCCCCAATAAAAACAAACATTCTATCACTTTCTTTCGTCATCTATAAAAGCATAATGCCAGTCTCAATAAACCGAACACCACACCTTCATTTTTATTATTATTTCACAAAATAGTCTTCACGAATAGATGAATCCTCCGTATATGAAATAATAAGAGCAGATTCGCTAAATGACTTAACAGTACAGTGTACCGTTTCATCATCTGTATATATAAGCGTCAAGGCATTCCCCTTCTCATCATAGGAGTACTTACCATCTTCTGCCTTTTCATTTTCCACTAAATTATAGAATGTACCATTAGCTGAAAAAACAAGCCCTAATCCACTGTCAAATCCATTTTGTCCAGGAATACGGGTATGACCATCTTTAATAGATTTTGTCATCATCCACGTGCCTACTAGTGGAGAATCACTTTTATTTTCATCGTCACTACTGCAAGCAGCAAAATTCACACTCATAATCACAGCAATTATTGCCATTCCAATAAATCTTAATGTTTTCATTTTTATAGTTCTAATTATTTACATACTAGGATTTACTTCGTTATCATCTAAATCCCCTCCATTAAAGTTCATATCAACATTCTCACTTCCCATTGGGGTATCTTCTTCCTTAACCCCTAATGAAGAATCTGTACTGCTACCATTTACATTTACGTTAATAGTAGTCATTACATTACGTTTAGCCGTAATTATCTTCTCAAACGTTTGAGTTGCTCCATTAACTCGATTCCACGTTAATATTATGGTAAAGTCCTGTGTGTAGTTCTCTGCTTGCCAACACTCATAAATTTGCTGAAAAGTACACATAAATGACGTTTCTAAAGTACTATCATCTGCCGATACCTTAATATTAGGATTCAGACTATATGAACCAATAGAAAGTGTTCCGTCTATTGGTGGAGTTACAATAAATTTAAGCCCAAATGCTGTACGCTTCAAATCTATATTAGCAATTCCGCCTTTAGTTGGCACATAGTCTTCCAACTCACCATAGAATCTATCCATTTTAGGATAACTAGTACTAGAGTAATTATAACCTTCGTAATTGTTACGACTACTAATACTTGTTGTTCCACTTTTTAAGCCTTTGATATAAGTTGAACTAGTTGTAGAAATATTAAATTTGTTATTTAGCTTTATCCCTCTATAGCCATAGCCATTATTGGGGTTGTAATAATCATAAAATGGTGCATAATATGTATGATTATCATAATATAATGTATCAACATCATTCTTTACCATAGAACACTCAAATTTATACTTATACCCTCCAATTAAAGATATAGTCATATCTTCGATATTATCAAACAGTCCATAAGCATAATTCTGATATGATGAATTATCATCTTTCTTGTAATACACGTTAATACCATATATTTTCTTAGGAATAACTTCGGTTCTACTCAAAGGAGTTTCAGAAGTTGAAATAAATTCACCTCCTAAATCGAATGAGACAGTATAAATTTCTTGGTCGTTTTGTTCCTGTTCCTTAGACAGTAGTTCATCCTTATTATTACTACAAGAGAATAGAGTACTACTTCCTACAAGAAATAAACCTATAAATCTGAATATTTTCATTGTTACATAATCCGTTTATGCTTCTACGTTCCTTATAGAGAGCATTATTAATCTGGAATAAGTGTGAGGAACACAACAGAAGTTGCACACTTCTTTAATAGAACTGTAGTTAATTAGTAGATAGAATGCCTGTTTCTTAGATACTTGTATTAATGCCAACTGTTTCCTCCGTTGACGATTAAACATAAAGAAGGCGTGGAAACTATTGAATATTACTATCGTGAGGCTCTCGACTGCCTAGAATGGGTAATAAACAATAGCCCACGCCAGATATGTATATAATCCATCCATATAAGATGAGTATATAACACTGACGTGAGCGTTCTTGCCTACTATCCCCATTCCTTGAAATTGTCGAGATTTCACGATAGGATAATATTTAAAACGCTCTTTGTTAACTAATATGTCCTTCTAGCGCCTAAACCTAATATATTAAATTGCTAGAATTGGTGCAAAGATACAAAAAAAGCCTATAATCAAAACTATAGGCTTCGTAAAACTTAGAATCCCAAACTATTAATTGAGTAAACTGAAATATAGCTTCTTATTTCAACATCTTCACCTTCTAAATTTGCATACCCACTTATCCTATATTGTTGAGTTTGCATATCATCAGTCGTTAATATTGCTTTTCCTTCAAAACTTAAATTTCCTTCTCGATATTCTCCATTAAAAACCTTTATTTGAAGATTCTCAACTTTGGTTACCTCAAAATTAGAACTACCTTTTTTAAATGACAATTCAGGAGTAATCAGACTAGATATAATCTGTGACAATTCTTTTATTTCCATTATAATATTAATTTAAAAATTTAACAGACCAAAGGTACAAAAAAAGCCTGTAATCAATCAAGACTACAGGCTAATATTATTTACTCTTATAATGATAATCTATTCCAAATAAAGCTCCAACGAAAGTAAGCACCTCACCAAATGCTACCAGAATAGAACTATGTATGATACCTACAGGTACTACACAGAATCCTGCTATCAGTAATCCTATACCTACGACAACCAGTATGCAGGCTATTATTAATTGTATTTGTTGCTGATTCATAAACTCAAATAGACCTGAATGTTCCTGCAAATGTACCATCACTACTGATTTTAAACTCTGCTGCATTATCAATCCACCAACTACACATACCCTTAGTTGAGAAATTATATTTTCTCGCTACTAATTTTAATCGTCTTGGATAATGTCCGATTGAAATGTAGCGTACATCTTGCCCGTTATACATAAACGCATAATTATTTGTACATTCAATCCTTATTAAACCGGGATTTCCCTTAAATATCATTTCAACTTCAAGCCCTATAAATGTATCACTGCAAGGTAATATTATTGTTCTAGGGTCATTATCCTTATTTTTCGTAAAGAAGAAATTCAACCCATCCTTTAAATCAACTTCAAATGCATTTGCAAAATCATAATCATCAATATCTATAGTTTTAAACTCCTTCCTCGTACCATACTTTAAGTTTAGATTACCATTTGTATCCCAGCTAATATTTCCATTTGCTAACTTACCAGAACCATCGTCCTTCAATTCCCATTTTCCAGACAAGTTTCTTATTGCACCAGACAGATAAGCATTATTAGAATAAAGTCCATCACCAGACAGTTCGCCAAAATCAGTATCAGTAATTCCATCTAGATTACCTATTCTACTGGATACTGTGGAATCTGATTCAGAAGTACAACCTGTACGTATATCAATACAGCCATCATACGGATTCAGCAGGATAGAACTTTGTCTGGCTGCATCACTCGTATTGGCTATCCTTACTAAAGCATCACCAGTTTCTATATTGCCTAATGCTTCTATTACATTGCAGGTAATAGTTGTACCATCTACAGTAGTTACCTTTAAGACTATCTTCTTTGAAGATGAATCAAAAGTCTGGCTAAGTAGAATATCATCCACCCTAAAAACAGAATCACTGACTGTAAGAACCATTACATTATTTTCATTAGAAGTTATACCTGTTACTTGTGCTGAATCGGTGACATATAAAATACCATTCGTTCCCCTTACCTCATTACTCGTAATAGTAAAGACATCCAAACCTCCTTTTACTTTCAGATTGTCAAACTCTCCATTCTTGCCAGCGACAGAGTTAAATTTCACATCAGAATCAGTACTTAAATACTGATTTATTGTATCTACATATTCATTCTTATCTTGTTTGTTTTCATTCAAGTATTTACCCATATTGGCAGATAATGCCTTATCTTTACTGGAAGTTTCCAAATCATCAATTACCACAACTTTAGTACCAGCTTCACCTGATACTGTAGACTGTAAAACTGTACTTGAATAACTTCCACCTACATTCTTTAAATACTTGTTCCTGAAATTATGTGGTATATAGTTAGATTTTATTTCCATATTATCGTATTTCGTTCAATTCAACATCACATTTATTATTAATCAAATCGTATGTGATGGAATTGATTACAAAGTTCTTATTCAAGGTATTCTCTTTCAGGACTGAATTAAGCGATATACCCCTATTCTTTATTGAATTACTGTATCTGAATCGTGGCTTACTATAGTAATTCACATATTTATTAATACAGTGCTCTTCTGCTTTCAGTTTATCCAGTGAAGCTGTATCAGTCAACGTATCAACAAAGTAATACTCATCTCCTATCTTAGTAAGAACATAGCTATAACTGCCTGCGTGTTCGTTATAAGTATTGATTCTAAATTCAATATCATCAAAATCATTGACTATATTTTCATCAATTACATTCTCAAACTTCAAGTCTTCATCATACGTTTCATCATTAAAAATATCCTTCACATAATCAGATGTAGTATATTTCAATTTAACATCATTAATATGAAATGAATTACACCTGACAGGTTCTTTATCGGTACGTCTCATAGGAGTAGTTCCAAGTTGATTAGGAGCGTAAAGTTCAAATATCAACTCCCCTAATGTCATTTTATCAGATGGCAATGAAACGGCAACACCATCTTCACTTTCTGCCAGATTCATACGCCACGAAACTGTATTAGTCAATGAATAATCTGTATCAAACACCTTATCCCCTACTTTATTCTTATGCACCAGATAAAAACAGTCTTGCAATTTACATTCATCATAGAACCATTTCTCGACAAATACACGCTCATTACTGCTATTCATATATGAATACACATAATTTCTATCTGCATATCCACCGCTATACTTTTCACGTCCAGAAATAGAATCATATTCCCCTTTAGTAACAAATCGCCAGTAGCCGTATTCATCCAGATACTTATACCAAGTTGCACCTGCCCAAGTATTTGGACCGTTACATATCTTATAATAATTCCTTGCAACTTTATTATGATACTCTTGATAATTAACCCATCCATCACCATCATAGTACATCTTATCACCAATTGCAAGTTTACATTTAAACATCGTATCTGTAAATCCAGTGGAATATTTACCATCATAGTATTGTTCATCAGATGTTACAATACATTCTGCTGCATTCCAATCACCAGACAGTCTATAATTTATATCAATAATGAAAGTTCCACCTTTGACTGCTATAGGCAGCTTATTTTTCAATGACAATTGGACTCCGTCTGTTGTTTTCCATCCCATCAGACCGTAATCACTTATCGTAAAATATGTCTTCCAATTTAAAGAAGAAGGTTCATTGGCAGTCTCATAATATGCTGCCTTCTGCCAATAACTTCCGTTACTATCTGCATTCTGTGGCGTTACTTCTTCAATCGGAACAGCAAGAATAGAAGGTTTAGCCCACCACCAATTATTTTTCGATTTAAAGAAAGCATTCAGCAACGTATAATTCTTACCACTAATATCCCTTGTCGATTCATAATACTTATTTGCGTCTGCATTCTGATTTATAATATCATCCTCATCATTCCATTCAGGAATTATAGTATTATTAGAATTTGAATTAGCAACTACCACCACCTTATTATATAGCTCACCAATAGCTATACTGGCATTACTTTCATAAATATTCTGATTAACATTAATAACGGTGTTATCAAGTGCTACCACCGTATTACTATCATCTGACAGGGTATATTTAGTATATGAATTGATATTCTTAATAATATCATAGTCCACGAAGTAAATAGAATCACCATAATAATAGCAAGTCATACCCAGATACCTTGCAATATATTCTAATACGTCTTTACAATTCTCTGGTTCATTTGCTTCATCAAAAAAATTCCTATCAAGGATGAATAAGTTATTTAGTAAATCAGTAGTATCATTTATTTTCTTAGCGTTATGTACATAGACATTCTTTATTAGTTCATTAGTATCAATCTGGCTTATGATATGTTTGATTACCTGATAAAAAGACACTATAGACTGCTTTTCATTTAGATAGGTGTAGTTATAGTTACCAAGAGATGAAAGAATATCATTGAACTGCAAGGATAACAAATTATATTCTTCATTATAATCCGTACTGTAAAGACAGGGGACTGAATAACCACACCACAATAAAGAACCATTCTTTGAGATGGTACAATATATCTGGTTTCCTAATGCTGTGTAGAGATTAGCCAGTACCTTAGTTGTTAAGACATTAATCTGGCAATCTGAGCATTTGATTGGTTTGAATACATCATCATCTGATTCATAGTTAATTGAAACTGCATCAGCAGAACAGAGTAATTCAGAAGCTATCAAAGTTCCTCCTGAATCTCTGTATATTTCAATATTGATAGTATTCTCATCTATATCCTTAAAAGATGAGTTATATATTAATTGATAGCCCATTTTACCTTAGTCTGTTTGTTCTATTATTGTGTTGTTTTAAAACTCCAACCAATGCTTTATCTGAAATCTTAAATTCAACTTCACCTGACATAGCACCTCCTTTTACAGATGAACCACCGTCTAACAGGTTGAACAGATTGGACTGCTGACTTTTATTCAGAATCATTTCACCACTATTCACCCTAGCCAACACCTTATCACCAAAGAAGGAACTGCCATCAACTACACCACCATTGGCAAATTGTGGCATAGTGGCAAAAGCTGCTATTACAGAAGCTACAGCAGCACCAGCCAACAACCAACCTACTACTGGTGTTTGCGTGGCACTGGCTACGGCATTTCCTATAGACTCCGCTTTCTTTGCAGCAATAAGAGCTTCTATAGCAGGAATAGCAGTACCTATAGCTGTCATTAAATTAGCACTCCAAGTTAACCAAGCAGAAGCACCTTCATTTGTCATTTGGGATATAGAACCCATAACAGTAGCAATAGCTCCTAATGAAGTCGCATAATCATTATTTACTTTTACATCTTCTTCTGTTACAAATGGAGAAGTTAGTTTACCAATATCCTTTGAATTAAAGCCTTTAACAGATGGAATACCAGCAGGTTTTAAATCTCCCTGCTCCCTACTGTTATATTTAGCAGTAATATTCAGAACTATTTTTTTCTGTTCCAGTTCCTGTATCAGTTTTAGTGCAGATACTCTGGCATCGTTTGTAATGGCAGCAGCATACTTCTTTCTGGCTTCCGTTATCAGCTTATCCAATTCAGCAACAGAACCAGCAGGAATTACTTCTTCTGTTTTTACCTTATTATTTCCTCCAGCAGGTTTAAGACTATTCTGTAATTCCAATGTGCGTTTATCAAAATCATACATACGCTTTTTCAAATCATAAGCATATTCATAGTTTTTAATCATTTCACCTCTATTGGCATCATTATCCTGATTCAAGAAATTCTGCTTTTCAAGTTCTGAATTTTGTTGTTTGAACAGTTCCATTTGTTGCTTAATAGAAGACAGTTTTTCCCTCATCTGTTTTTTGGTTTCACCTGTCCATTCATTAGTATCACCTCTGGTAGAATTAATCCTGCCTTGTATTTGGTTTATTTCCTTTTCGTATGCCTTTAACTGGTCTTGATACTCCGTTAATGCCTTTTTCTCATTTCTAGATGAAAAATCATTATTATTGATTGATATATATTTATGTATATCATTAATATTAAAGTCTTTTCGTCCTGTTCTAATATTCAATGATTGAATAAGTTCTTCTTCTGCACCTCCCAAGACATCAGTAACATCTATTTTAAAATCGTCTTTCAACTTTTGCAAGTCTTTAAATGCCTTTTCCCGTTCCTGCTTGCTTTTGGTAGTATCTCTGATTATAGATTCATATTTCGTAAACTCCGTTTCAAAGACTTTAGTATTGAATCCCATTGATAACTTAGCATCATTCAACGAATCACGCAAAGCAGAAAGTTCTTTCAAATTCCTTATTGTAGAAAGAACACCGTTATTAAATGCTTCAAAACTGCCAGCAGACATAGACTGAAAGAATAAATCTACAGTTCCTTTACAGGAATTTAATGTATTGTCCCATTCATCATTAGTAGCCTGTGAGCTTCTTATTATCTTCATAAAAGCGTCACTGGCAGTAGTCGCAATTCCAATACCAGCAGCAAACTTTCCTATAGTACCTACTATATTGCCTGTTATCTGTTGAAACTCCTGTACTTGCCTACTGCTCCTAACTATGTTATTATTAAAACCAGATGAATCAAGTAATAGTCTGGTTACTAAATCAGCCATATATATTTAGTTTTGTGTGTTTATAAATTGATTAGCTTTAGCCTGTAGTCTGGCTATATCGTCTTTACTGATAGAAGTATCTTTTTCTTTGGCTTCATCCCAATCAAACTTCATAATATCAGTAGGTGATAACTGCTTGGTACTGTTAGTTTGGGCTATGATATAGCTTATCATCCTAGCCTGTTCCCAGCCAGTCTTATTCTTATATTGCAGATTCTCCAAGATTGCCTTCACCTCATACATTTGCATACTGTCCAGAAAATAATCAGGTGTTATACCTGCTTCCAGAACTATCAAAGCATACAATTCGCTAATCGTTACTTTTTTTTTGAATCTACAGTATCACATATGAATGCAGACTGCTTTTCCATCTCCTTAGAAAGAAAATCCTGTAGCTGGATAACTAAGGCTGGTTCATCATCGCATTCATTAATAAAGTCCTCGAATGTCATTTGCAAATCTGGATTATTGGCTACCAACAGGCTATAATAAAACAGGTAGTAATCCGTCAGATTCTCCAATCTGAATACCTTGCCTGTTATCTGTTCAAACACAAACATAGCTCTGATAGTATATCGTATATTATATGCAGTACCTTTAATTTGAATTTCCATAGTATATAAATAAAAAAGGGGAAACTGTAACAGCTTCCCCAGTGAATATATTACGCTACTTTAGGTGATAAAGCCCCTGTTCCTTCCAAAGTAACAGAATAAGTAGCATTGTCATTATCTGGAGCATTAGCAGTAATACTGGTGATAACTACCTTGCCTGTATATCCACCGCCAGCAGTCCAGCCATCGGCAGGCATACCTGTGTCACTGTCTGCATTGGTGCATACAGCAAAAGCAACAGTCAGTTCTTCCCTGCTTATCCAGCTATTTACTAAAGCATTAAAATCTTCTACACTATATAAATTGTCAGTTGTAATTGACCAGCTTAACTTGCTTACAGCTTTACTAGTCCACTTACCACCGTCTTTTGATGAAGTTTCCAAAGTGTTTCCTGTTAAGGAAAGCTGGCAACTGGTTGAAAATGCCAATGCTTTATAAGCAGTACCAGCACCAGTTGTATCTTTAAAAATCATCAGGTCATTACCTCTAAGTATTTTGTTTGCCATTTGTGTTTATGTCGAATGTTAAATTCTGAATGAATGTATCTTCTATGTATTCTTCATCTGCGCTAATCATCCTTATATCATTTATTTCTACTCCTGCAAAGTTACCCCTTCTACCTTCTAAAGCATCCCTTACATAGTCTGCCAGTTCAATGGTATCTATGTAATCTTTAGAAGCTATAACTACATCAACCGTAACAGATTCATTAACGGAATAACTGCCTTTAGTGTAGTTTGGTGTGATATTGGTTCTTTTATAAATGATAAAAGGAAAAGTGGTGGATTCTTCAACTATCAAAGGATATATCTTAGAACCTACCTTTTCTTTTATCCTGCCATCTTTCTTTAATAAATGATAGATAGCCTTTCCTATTTGTAAGCTCATTTTTTATTAGCAATCCTTGTTATTGATTCTTCAACCATTTGATTTATATTATCGAAGATGGCACGTTCCTTATTATCTTTGGCAGTCCTGAAAAAGTGAGAAGCGTTCATTCTACCTCTGTTAGCTCCATTTTTTCTAAGCTGTCTGGCAGATGTTCCCATCTCAAAGAACTTTAACCTAAAGTCGCCCATTATATGAACTTTCGCTTCTGTTGCTTCCTTGTCCACTTTCATCTTTACACCATTGCCTAAAGTTTTGCCGTTCCATCTATTCTTATGATTTATTGCCTTACCTACTACGCTTCTTAGTTGTGTTTTCGTTTCCTTTTGCAAAATTCGTCCAGCTTTCCGTAGTGCATTCTTATACACATTCTTTTGCTGTCTGCTATTAAGTTCACTAAACATTCTTAGCACTTGTGAAGCGTCTACAGTTACACCGTTATTCATTAATAAGCTCTCCTATGATTTCTGTAGATTGTTTTGCCCTGTCTGAATTGATAGCCAGTATCCTATACTTCTTACCTTGATAGATAATTCTCATTTGCTCGTTTACCTTATGGTAGTACCTGATTGTGAAAGTCAGTGTATAAGAAGTAAATATTTCATTATTCTGATTAACCCTGTTACCAGAATTAAACTTAATGTTGGCTCTTGTTTGCAGATAGTCTACCCATTCCATAGAAGTAGCCCCAAACTCATTTTTAACTGGTACTGATTCCTGTAGTAATATTGTCTCTGTCAGTAACCCTGCCCTCATAGTATATAGTATTAATAGCCGTACTGTAATCCAGTTTCACCGCTTATTTTTACTGCACTACATAATTCAGGATTCCAGCCAGGATAAAGAACCGTAGTTATAAACTTCTCTTGTCCAGCAGGTCTAATTTCTACAGTTACTTCATTATCATTGGTATTTTTAATGAGAAAATAAAATTCTGGTGTGAATACATCCTCTGTTATATCATCCATTCTACTAACCTGTGTAGACGTTGCCCTACCGTCTCTATTATGTATATAGTCAATCATACTTCTTTGTAGTTTTTATAAAGTGAAATTAGATAGTCAAATGTATATGGCACTTTATTAACGGATGAATAAGATACTGGCTCACGATTGGCATATAGATTACCAATCAACAGCAGAATAGCGTGAATAACAGCAGGTGGGGTAAATTCCCCATCCACTGCTAATTCATCCAGTTTCAGATTCAAATTACGTGCTACTGCATCCTCTGCAACATCAATTAGTCCAAGTATATATAAATCATCATCCTTGAAAGAATCATCCAAAAGAAGGTGCTTCTTAGCTTCTTCCAGTTTGACGTACATATTATTTTAAGATAGCTTTTTGGAAAGAACCTGTTCTTCTTGGTTTTGCATCGAAATATGCATTGATAACCAATCTTACTTTACCGTTAGCTGCTTGTGTGTACGGGTCTACTGTTAAGTCAATCCCACCCCATTGTCCAATAACAAAATCTTCAAAGTGTCCCATTACAACACCCTTACTGGTAACATTGGATGTACAATATACTGGATAACCGTTCACTTCATTTTCTTCCATCAGACAACCAGCACAACCGACACAAGTATGTACACCACCGTCAGTTACATTGTAAAGAGCGTCTTTAGCAGTCGTTTTCAAAATACCTTTTGCAGATGGCGATACAATGAAACATTTGTTTCCTGCTACATTAGCCTCTTCCAGTGCAGTTTCCATATCAACCAATCTCTTATAAGTAATATCCTTTGTTTCAGGAGTAACGCCATTAAAGATACCGGCAGGCATAGTAGCAGAACCAGCAGCACTACCCAAGATTGTAGCTTCCAGTTTGTCTGATATAGCATTTACAATGTCACGTTTAAGCATCTCTTCTGCACTGGCAGAATCCTGAATCAGGAATTGTTTGGAAACGTCTACATAAGCGGTTAGTCTCTTTGGTTCTAAGTTTACTTCACTGAAATCACCTGCACCGTCTGTAGCAGCAGCAACTTCACCAGCCCAGCTAACATTACTTCCAGAATAAGCAGGAATAGAAACATTACCTACCAGTCCAGACAGATAGCTTGCACCAGCTTTAACCATTACTAAATTAGCTCTCAATGGTTCTAACAGAGCCAGTTTATCTTCTGCTACAGTTTCCTGTCCTGCACCTTCTACAGTTGCTTGTACAATAGCTCTTTCCTCAATCGGTAATACGATTTGTCCAGAATAGTTCTGTCCTGATTTTCTAAATTCTGCAATACCAGCAGATACAACTTCCTGCGCTCTTTCGTCCAGTTGTCTGCTATTGGCTACGTCATTAATAGCCTTTAAAAGTGAAAACTTCTCTTTTTTCATAGATGTATTATTTGTGTTTGTTAGTTTTGTCTCGCTTGCAATCTTTCTTATTTCATTATCTATGTCTTTCAGTTCATCAGCAATAGAATTAAATTCAGCGTGTTCACCTTCATTTAATCGTCTGGTTTCCTTCTCTGCGTTGGAAACTATTTCCTGTGCCCGTTGCTTTAACTGTTCTTTTTTGTCTAACAGTTCTAAAGTGTTCATTATTGTAGTTTGTGTCTTAGCTCCCTATAATAGTCAGTCAAATCTTCCTTATCAAATGATTCCAACTTTCTAAGTGCTACACTCGTATCAGGATACGCTTCTTTATAGACAGGTGACACATCAAACAGTTCTTTGAACTTATTGATAGTCCTGATATAAGAACCATTATCCTTCTTTGTCCAAGTATCAGAATCAATGGTAAAAGCAAAAGATGAAGTAGTAATATCACCTCTCTTTAAACCTTCCAGCAATTCATCTCCTAGATTTGTACAAGGTGCTTCAAAGCTATATTTAAGACCTGTAGAATCAACTTCCAGTTTCAAACTGCCTGCACCGTATTTGGAGCGTGCCAGAATACCCCTGTCCTCATTATGATTCAGCAGGCATAAAATATCTGACTGTTGTAGCACTCCTTCCAGTGCCGTAGGTTCTATAACTTCTGTAAACCCGCCTAAATCTCTAGATTCAGAATTGAATACTATTGCATAACCCTCAACAATTCTGGAATCTTCGTTTCTTTTTTCAATTTTACAATTTCGTGTTTCTTTCATAGTATCGTAGTAATCCCTTATACATATATTACCTTTACTCTAGTATCTCCCAGACAGGGATTATCAGAGCAGTAAACAATATATTGTTCGTTATATCCTGATTCATTGGTGTAATAGAACTTGGCTACTTCTCTGAATCCTCCTTCAAATCCACCTACACTGAATACGGCTTCTCCATAATGTGAAGGATAAGCAAAACATATATATTCATCCTTGCCTGCATTTACTCTGAAATTCATTTCTGTAGCTTGCCGTAGTTCTTTTGTAAGAGATTCAATAAAGCTGGAATCATAAGTAGTAGAAGATGATACACCGTAATATATATTATTCATAAACTTAATATCAATAGTTTTAGATTTGATGGTAGTTCCATCATTTACCTTTAGTGTGAATGATTTATTGCTGTTGAATAGAGTATCAAATGTGAAAGAACTGCCTGTCACAGGTACATCATTAATAAATTGTTCCGTTGCTGGCTGGCTTAACTTCCAAGTCAAAGTAATACTGCTAATGTTAGTTCCTATTTCCTGTACTGGTGCTACATTGCTAGTAAATGAGGTTATATTAATAGCTTCATACAGCAATGAATCCAATGTGTCTTTCACAGTTGTACTGTCATATCCTACATTTTCAGCAAGTAAATCGGAACTTGTTACGAACTTGGAATCATTTATTAAATCAGACGTGAAATTAGGTATTTCACTAGTATCAGCTTTAGCAGCCAGTGCTTCTTCCAGTTCTTTTAGTTCCTTATTAATACCTGTCGAATCAAAATCAGATAAATTAGTAAGCTTGGTTTTATCTTCATTAGTATAATCATTAGTAGATAATCCTTTGCCAGATTCCTTATCAACCTTTTTTGCCAAGTCTACAACATTGGTAAACTGTGCATCATTGGAAAGCTCCGTTGTATATTTGGGAACTTCATCTTTGGAAGCAAAGTTACTATCATTCACTAACTGACTAAGTTTAGTAGGTACACTATTTATATTGACATAATTACAGTCATTTTGCAACTCGCTTACTTTGGTAGGTAAATCATTTCTAGTGATAAATCCCATATCATTTATCAACTGGCTTAGTTTAACCAGTCTTTCCTTTGATTCAGAACAGCAATATTTTAGACCATCCTTATCTGCTACTATGGTATAAGCCCTAATCATTTTATAGCAGTGACTATCATCATTCTTTATAAATGTACAGATAACATTATAGTCTCCCAAAAGCATTTCCTGCTGTTGTTCGGCTGTTACCTCAAACTCAATGCCTTTCACTAAAGTACTGTCATAAAGAACAGTATCCCCTAAATCTTCTTCCCTCTCTTTAAGGACTATATCAACTATTTTGGCATCTGCTACATATTTCTTGGATGGAACTGTAGAATGTTGATACATTACCTTCAAATCAGTAACAGCAGATAAATCTATATAGCCGTTACAGTCCTTTATAGTCCAAGTAAAGCTAAAATCATTCCCCTTGATTATATACCTCATTGTCTTTTTCTGTTTGCTTAGTAACTGCATTATCTAGTGTCTGTACATTCACCTGTACAAATGATTTGTCACCGTTTTCAATAGCTGGTAAATCCAGATTCTTTCTGATTTCATTTGGAGTAATCACACCAATCTGGAACAGCGTATTATAATAACTAGCCAGACTTGCCTTATCTGCTCGAAGAAGAACGGAAGTGTCAAAACGAACATCTATATTATTCCTTTCAGACGGCTTATACAGTTTACGTTCAAATTCCAGTTCTATCTTTTCCAGTAGTGGTGAAAGCGTATCAGTCAAGAAAGCCAGTTGAGTAGCTTCTACTGTACTATAACTGGACTTGGACAAATCAAAAGCCTTGACTGGCGACACACCGAAAAACCTGCAAATATCAATCACATTGAACTGTCTAGTCTCCAATAGTTGTGCATCAGACGGATTTACGGTTATAGGCTGAAAAGTCATATTGCCTTCCATCACAGCTACACCATTGGGAGTACCAGTAATGGAATTAAAAGCACTACTCCAAGCTGTTTTAATGTCCTGCTTCTGTTGTGCCGTCAATGAGGATTCCACTTTAATAATGCCAGCCAGATTAGCACCACCTTTGAAAAATCCTTCTGCGTGTGCTTCTGAATCAGCAGTTAACCCTAGTGTATTTCTGGCGTGTTTTAAAGTACTTATACCTGTAATCCCATCATAACTAAAATTCAGGATATGAATCATATTGATAGCTTCTACCAATTGATTCATCCCTGTAATGTTATACATCTTTTTTCCGTTTTTAAAAGTGACTGATACTGAATCTGATTTTAAGAATATCAGTTCTTTGGCATCACCTTTTTCATCTCTGTTAATAAGAGCATAGCCATTACCTGTAAGAAGTACGCTGGTAACCAGTGTCTTGATAAAAGTAAATCTGCTCATTTGGTCGTTCGGTTCTCTGTTTAATAACCAATATGTAGGATGCTTGGTAAACTTGGTTTTAAAACCCTCATCATCTACATAATACGGTTCTAACGGTAACTGTGCAACAGAATCACTTATCACGTCTACACATCTGTAAACGGCAGATAACAGCATAGCTTTTGATTCTGAATATGTAGTAGCTGAATTATAAAATAGAGAATCTGAAAGAAAGTTATAGCTGCGTTCTTCTTGTCTGGCTTCTTTCTTTTTAAATGGATTGAAATTGATATTGAGTTTCATTAAAATGTAAATATTTGGTTTGTGTAGTGTGGTACTTGCAAATACATACCTAAAGCCTGTATCATAGATATAGTTCCATCAATCTTCTTTTTGTCTACTTGTTTGTTAGGTTTGATATTGCCGTTATGGTCTGACTTCAAAGTCACATTCCTAAAGCAATACCTGTTTATTTCATTATTGTCTATTGCTGCCTTCCCAGATAATATAAGCCGTTCCATCTCTCTGGTAGGCTTATTAAAGTTAGCTAATGTCTGTGCGTATTCTTCCAGTGGTAATCCTTTTTCTGTAGCACTTATAGCCCACTGTGTAGCATTATACTTATCATATCCTACAGCCTGTATATTAACTATTTCTGAATATTTAAGCATATCAGTAGTTATGTAATCATAATCAGTAACATTACCAGCAGTAACAGTAAGTAAGCCAGCCCTTTTCCATAGCTTATAAAGTTCCTTGTCTGTCTTATCTGTAAGTGCCGATTCAGGAAGGTAGTAATGAGTTTTGAAATAGTATTTATCACTATCAATGACTAAATAAGATACAGCGGTTAAATCACTGGTAGCAGCTAAATCTACTCCAACATAACAGGATAAGCCTTTGAATTTTGACAGGTCTACTGCTTGTGTACACTTTATAATACTTTCATCAGACAGCCAGACTGTAGCACTGTCACACCATTGGTTAAGTGTCTTGGTACGTACTCCCACTTCATCAGAAGGATTATTAATAGCCTGTTGTACTTGTCCTTTGATGTATTTGCTGGTAACAGTAATATTCAAATTAGGAGCAACTTTCATCCAGTTCTTTTCACTTCTCCAATCATCAGCAGCATCTAAAGAATAGATGGCAATAAACATTTCATCATCTGCTTTCAATTCATTAAGCACTTCTATAGCTACAGTTCTTAATTGGTAACAAGGTAAAGTTTTGTCGAATCCAGCAGTAGTAATAGTACACAGGTGTGGATTCTCACGCATACCCATACTGGATTTTATTACATCCCTTACCTTACTTGTCTTGGCAGCGTGGTATTCATCCAGTAAACCGAAGCTGGCATTAAATCCATCCAGCTTGCTATCATCAGCAGCAAGTACTTTCAGTTTACTATTGGTAGCCTTAAACAGAATATCAGCCCTGTAAGCTGTCAAATATTTGCCTTTGGTATCCAGTCCCTTACTAAACTTGGAACACATATCAAAAGCTATCTTTGCCTGTTCCTTACTGTTTGCTGCCAGCAAGACTTCTGCACCATCTTCACCATCAGCAATTAGATAATACAAACATAAGGCGGCAGCTAAAGCAGTCTTGCCTTGCTTTCTGGATACTTCTATATATGAACTGGTGAATCTCCTAGTTCCTGTATCCTTCCAGTAAAATCCTAGTATATTAGCTATAATAAACTGTTGCCAGCCTTCCAATATGAAGTTACTACCAGCGTGCTTGCCTGTATAGTGTTTCAAAGTACCAATAAAGCTAATAGCTCTGTCTACTACATCTTCCCTAAACTCCAAATCGTCCCTCAATAAGTCATTCTGGAATCTCCTACAAGCCAGTTTTATTGTATCGCCTGTTATTATTTCATTATTAAGAACCTTACTTGCATACTCATAGTAAAGTTTCATCATCTAACTTCTTTCTTACCAGCAACAATGAACTGTTCCAATGGTGTTGATTCCTCATCATCCGTTTTATCCATCTTTGGTAATTTGGTACGTGCTTTGGCTGTCAGTCCAAATTCCAACATAACTTTCATAGCCTGTGTTTGTGCATCCTTTGCTACTTTTACCAATGGATGTGGTGCTATATTACCTCTATCACTGGTAACTGTCAAACCGTCTATTTCCAACTGTTTGGATGCCTTGATAAATGTGCTGTAATTTCTTGCCAGCATATCTAAGGCAGCATTATCTATATTCTCTAAAACACCTCTATTTTCAAGCTCTGCAAGTACTCCTTGTATGTATTCAGCAGCTTCTTTCTCTATACCTTTGGGAATTGAATATTTCTTCATAGTATTACGTTTTTTATTTTCTAAATAGTAAAGCTAAAAAGGTACTCAATTACACATAAAGAGACTATAACACAATTAATTAAGAATATAATACATTCATTTTGACACCCCGTTTTATTTCAGTAAATTTGTATAGAATTAAAAATCAAGCACTATGGAAAGAACGTGTAATTATCCGATAGAAATTAAGTTTAAAATAGACCTGAATACAGAACTGCTACTGAATGAACTATGCGATTTATTAAAGAAAGACAGGTCTAAAATATTAAGATTGATAATCGCTGATTTCTTTGACAGGAATCTGGATTTAATAGACAAATATAAAGAGACAGGCAACAAGTTAGATAGGGAAAAACTGGTAGAATCAATACTTAGAGACTTCTATGGTTACAACAGGCAAACAATGAATGAATACCTACGATTTAAAAATGAAAAAGACAATCCCAAGTAAAGAAGTATTGGAGCAGTATATATATGACTATGGAATAGATAAAACAGCACAAATATTTCACATATCAGCAGAAGAACTAGATAAAAAGATTAACTGGAAACCACAATACGAACAATACAGCTACAATCCAACAATAGACAAACCACTATCACCACAACATAAGCAAATTATAGCTATCATAGCTAAGCACTACCCAGATTTACTAAAGCAGTGCACCAACTATTATAAAGACACTATTTATATGTCCCAGAATGTAGAAGATTTACTTCATAAAGCTATAATCAAATGTTTGGAAATAGGACTGGATAAAGTAACGGAAGACGCCGTTCTGAAATTAGTAAAGATACAGTTCTATACAGCCAGAAAATACGCACAACTGCAAAGTTACACTATGAAGAAAAAGATATTTCCACTGGAAATAGCTACGGAAGATGGAGAATATATAATACCTACAGAATACTACAATAATGCCATATTTAAAGAAAGCGAAGAAACAGCGTAATCCATCAAATAACAGGATAGAAAGACAGAAGATTTATAATACTGACAGATGGCACAAACTTAGAGCTAGCAAACTAATGCAGTCACCATTATGTGAAGTATGCTTATCCAAAGGTGTAATCACTCCTGCGTTTCACGCCCATCATATAGATAGCTTTATGAACTATGAAGGAATGAAACGCAAAGAAGTGGCTTATAATCCAGATAATTTAATGTCGATATGTGAACAGTGCCATCAAAAAGTACATAATTAGGCACTGTCCACAATTTTATTCTTTTATTAAATTCATTTTTTTGCAATTTAAACTAATTCGTCTAAGTGCTTCTATAAATTCTGAAGTATCCAAAAAGTAACTAGGATAAGCATTTCTCAAATCCTTAATAGAAGAAACAGAAACAAATACCACTGCATTTTTATTATCTTCAATACCTTTTTCTAACTCTGAATATTGTAATGATGCATCATTTTCCTCCTCTTGTTCATACGCATAAATATTCACTTTCATTTCCAAGAAATCTATATATATAATATAATACTCCTTATCCAGAAAATTTTGTTCAATTGAATGAACTGTAACCCTAAGAGCTTTAAGAATATCACTAAATTTATTTTTTTGATTTAAGGTATGGCACATAACCATTAACTTCTCCATACCAATCCCTTTATGTTCAATCATTACAGGTAATCGTTCTTTTATAGCAAATAATGAGCTCACTATTTTAAAAAAGCTCAACCATTTATTATCTCCCTGATTAGATTTTAAAGATGTTTGAGTATATAAACCAGCCGTTTCAACAGCAGTAGCCCAGTTATGTTGTAATTTAGTTCTAATCTGTAATTCAACTCTTAAACCATCATACGTTTCATCAGTAGAGTGGTATTTATAAACAAAATGAATACTTCTATAACCGCTAATTTTAGGTTCTGTCACATAATCATTAATTTTTTCAAGGGTAAAATCATCAAACTCTTTATTTAAAAACATTGTCAAAGCCTTATTTAAAGCAGGAACATCCTTTAATACAATTCTAAAACCACCTATATCCTGCATTCCTCCTAATTTCATAGAAGGATTCAAATCCAATTTGTATTGTATAGAAGTTAATCGCTTAAGTCTTTGAGAAGTAAACATTGGTTTTATCTTATTCTCATTTAAAACTTCTACAACTTTATTGCCTAAAGTATTAAGAGGTACTAAATGATTAGTTCTCCAATCATTCACCATTTCAATAGCAGTTGTTACAATGACAGGGTCTTTTGAAGTAAGAATTGTGTCACCAGCCTTATTTATTTGATTTCTTGAATATTTCATAATATAATCAGATTATTATTGACAAAGATACAAATTATACATCGTTCATCAACAACATTTCACAATGAAAATTAAATTAAACATCCAATACATTCAGAATCTTACTAATAACGAAGCGTTCACCTACTTCTGTACACTAGTAACAATAGCCAATAATCCAAATGCAACAATTAAAGATGTAGTACGTACCTGTGGTATAGGCGAAACTACTGTATTCAAGCATTTAAAGAAATTTGATGAGCTAGGATACTTAGTAATAGATAGAACTGGAACATATAACACATACAGATACACAGAACCTGATAGACTATATATAACCATAGATTCAGACCTGCTTAACATTAATGGCAATAAGAACCAATTAGGAGCACTTATACGACTTAAATCATATACCAGAATAGGTACTAATATTGTAGACCTCTCACTTAATCGAATAGTCCACGAAGTAAGCATACAACACGATAGTATATACTTTGCTCTTGAAAACGGGATACTGGAAAGAAACGATAAAAAGACATACTTCACCTTCATTCATCCAGCATTCACGCACATCTGGTAGGTAAATACAGAGCTTAGAAACACCTGTACACTATTTTTCAAATTTGTATATCTTCCAGTTTTTATAGTCAAAAAGTTTTATTATCTTTGTATCAGTAAATTAGAAGAAGCAGCTACTATCATAAATGCTTCTATTGTTGCGAAATTCTGACTAAAATATGGAACTAGTGAATAATAGTAGCTAGTTCCTTCTTTTTGATTCATTTTTCATAATTCATATAATCCCTTTGGGATTCCATTGTTAAAAATGCAGCTTTCCTCTGCATTTTCTTAAATTAGTAAATTGAAACAACGGATAATAGGCGTAGTGATACGCTTATTATTTTATCCCAATCCTTACCAAAATTTGCAAATGCTACCTTATACCATACAAAAAAAGTAAGGAACTCAAGACCAAAAATTTTAACCAGATTAACTTCTAAATTCAGATTTACTACTATTCAGATTACTTACTACCTTAATTTAATATGTAAAAACCTATGAAAACCTTAAAAATAAATTCAACTAATGGATATTTAAACTTACCTGATTTACCACATAATTGTATCTTTAATAAAGTAGTTACTGGCTGTGGTGGTACTACTGTAGTCCTCTTTAATGATGAATCCTATATCATTGCAGTACCTACTACAGAACTTATCGTAAATAAGACGGGCTTAACAGAATCTGGTCTTACTACTATTACATCCTATGATGGCAAAGAGCAGCCTGTATTTGGATTATTCGGTACTTTTACTTACCAAGCCAAAAAAGAGCTAAAGAAATATGCTTCCAGCACTGGAATAAAAAAGATAATGTGTACCTATGATAAGATGGAATATTTAGAACAGTACCTAAATCCTACCGATTTCAGACTGCTTATAGATGAATATCATATATTGCTAAAAGCATACAGTTATAGACAGAAAGCTGTTGACGGTGTACTGGACTGCTTTAGGAAATACAAATCATTCTGTTTTATGTCTGCCACTCCAATCAGTGCAGATTTCACACCGTCCATTCTTTCAGATGTGGAACTGGTAGAAGCTCAATGGGATAATACAGACACTTTAATAGTAAAATTAGACCAAACCAATCATCCCTATGTAAAGGCAGCCAATTATATTAACGCTTATAAGAAAGATGGCTATCTGGAAATAAACGGCAATAAAAGTACAGAAGCATATTTCTTTATAAATTCAGTTACAGATATAGCTTCTATCTTAGAATATTGCCAACTTGGTAACGAGGAAGTAAAGATTGTATGTGCAGATAATCCGTCAAACAGAAATAAATTAGCAGGATATACTATCAGCAACAGTAGAAGCGCCAATAAGCCATTTACTTTCATTACTTCCAAATCATTTGAAGGTGCTGATTATTTTAGTGAAACAGGTATGTGCTTTGTAGTCAGTAATTCCAGCAATACTAATACTCTGCTCGATATATCCACTGACATTTACCAGATAGCTGGTAGAATCAGGACTGAATCCAATCCATTTAGAAACATAATGGTACACATCTTTAATAGTGTGGGAAAAAGGAAGCTAAATCTAGATATTACCTACGAAGAAATGGTACAAAGAATGAATGATGAAATAGAAGGTGCAAACGAATTAATTACTGCTATCAACAATAGTAGCAAGAAAGCTAAAAGTATGGCTGAAAAGATGCTTAACAGTGCCTATGCAGTGTGTGATAAAGAAGGGAACTATTTCCTTAATGATATGCTGGTAAAGTTAGACCTTTATAATTTCAAATTGGAAAAGGTTATCTATAATGATGGTATCGCTTTAAGAAAGGAACACAATGCAAACGGGAATATGACTACTGAATTAGAATATGAAAGACTAAACGAAACAATGAATAAAGCAGGAAAGAAACTATCTTTTAAAGATGCTTTCCTTAGATATACGGAACTACTACAAAATATGGTTATTACTCCAGAAACAGACGAAATAGTTAGAGTACAGCCATTAGTAGTACCTGCTTATCACAAATTAGGAACTGATAAAGTTAGAAGTTTGCGATACATCAAAACAGCTATAGAAAAAGCTCTTATCAGTCTGGAATCGGATAAAAACAGAGATACGAAGATAGTACAAATACTTAGCAAGCAGATAAAGACTGGATTCTTTAGTAATGCTGATATTAAGAGCTGGATTAGAGAAGCATATGATATACTAGGTATTACCGATAAAGTCAAAGCTACAGACCTTGATAAATGGTTTGATTGTAAACCTGCCGCTAAGTGGATTGACAGTAAAACAGTCAAAGGATATGAGATTTACAGACCAAAGATAGTATTCAAGTAAAGATACACCCAAACAACATTCAATTAAATAAACGATTATGATTTACATTACATTTATTGCAGCAGCACTATTATCAACTTACTTAGTAAGATTCACAGTAAAAGAGATTAAGCAACACATCACGAAAGAAGCAGATAGGATTATCAATACAAGACAATAAATATATTAACCTAATTAGCCTGTAATGAAAATGCACGATGGCTAATGTTTATGAATATGTAATATAGAAACAGGCTAGTAATCAAATTACTAGCAAATGGATAACTTTTTAGCAATGGAACGTAAAGGAAGGGACTTATTCAAGTCATTATTAGATGATGGAAATATAACCAAATACAAGGAATCTACTGGTAGATATAATCCCGTAGATTTCTATTTTATACACAACGAAGATAAAATAGTAGCTGAAATAAAATGCAGGGATATACGGTACGTTAATTATCCCACTCATTTAATGGAAACTGAAAAACTTAAAAGCCTGTTGGCTGTCAAGGATACTCACGATTGTAAAGCAGCGTGGTACGTCAACTTCTTTGGCGAAGATATATGCTTTATATATAATGCAGACAAAGTAAAGAATTTACGTTCTGAAACAGCGTATTGCAATTACACTACTGCCAATTACAACTACTACAAAACAACCAAAGGCGTTATTATGATACCTACCAATCTGGCAGGAATCTTTATCAGAAAGAATGGCAAATGGATGAATGGAAATCTACAGGATGCCAAACTAGCGTCTTAACAAACCTGATTATAAGCAATTTAAGTCCACTTTGATATAAGTCAAGGTGGGCTTTTTTCATATAAATATTTTTATTTAAGCCGTACCACTATTCCCAATTCCAGCAATCTATTCAGTATTTTCCTTACCTTTAAAGATGGTGTTCCAACTTCAAAATTATCCATTGACCTATTAAGAAAGTCTAGCTCATTCCTATTTAAATCGAATTGGCTTATATCCACATCTCTATCTATTCCGTAAGATTCAATATTACTTTCCTGACTATTATATAACAAGTCATAAGCTATATCATTCTTATGTTTCAAACCAGCTTCAATACCTTTACTTATTGCTTCTGCTATATTCTCATTACTAGAAGGTACAATGTCATTGGATTGTTTGACTTTATTAGCTTGATTAATCTTGCTAGCTTCTGTTTCTAGCATCAAGTTAGCTGCATCTTCTGAACTTATTTTAGCATATTTCTTAAATGCCATTTCTGTAGTATGCCCTGTTATTCTCATAAGTATATGACTATCATAGCCACGTTTCAGCATATTACTAATGAATGAACGTCTTCCTGTATGTGTACCTATCAATTCATATCTACAATAAGTAGTATTAGTTATTTTTGAACCTCTATCTTCTGTTACAATATGTTTGCCTATTATACCTGCCTTTTGTCCTGCTTCCTTTATGTATTTCAACATAGTATTCTCACGTACTTTGGGTACTTGAAAATTATACTTTTCCAGTATCTCTAAAGCAACAGGGAACAATGGTATTGAAACTTTATGTGTTCTTTTCTTTTGCACTATTTCCAATATCTTCCCATTATCAAAGTCTTTAATAGTACCGTTATTTAACAATTGCATATCACTGAACCTCTGCCCTGTCCAACATTGTAATACAAAAATATCTCTAGCCTTTTCCTCTAAGCCTTTGAGTTCTAAAGAATACATTTTGTTTACTTCTTCTTCTGACAAATATATTTCATTATCATCACCTTCTCTACTTTTGGGCTTCTTATACTGGTTCAACTTCGCTGCTGAAGTATCTATTAAACCGTATGGTTCTGCTCTCTTTATAATTGAAATTAAAGCAGTTACTTTATTACCAACAGTACTTGTTTTAGTAGTCTTACCCTTACCGACCTGTCTATTAAATAGATAAGTCTCATAATCTTTGATTAGAGCCAAATTTATATCTGCAAACGTTATACCCTCTCTACCTGTTTTCTTAAGAAATTCTTCAAATACCTTTAAATGTCCCCAATAAATAGCCAATGTATTCCTTTGCCCATCTGATTTTATCGTTTTATCTTGGCTAATAGCTCTACGAAGCCATTGAATAGGTTTCTGCAATTCTTGTTGTTTCATCATTTTGTCTTTGTAAATATATTTCTTTAGTAAAAATAAGCTATTATCAATCTCATTTGGATTATCGCAAATATAACGCTTAAAATCAATAAAATCTGCTTTGAGTTTATTTATCTCATCGTTTACTATTGCGTTATTCATATTATCCAATTCCGTTAACCGTGGGCTTACATACGCTTCCTGCTTTTTTGTGTTCCACTGGTCAGGATATACCCTAACTCCTGTAGATAACTTTACCTGCTTTTTATTTATTCGGCATACCAAATAAATATTGGTTGGTCTGTCACTATTTGGCTTCCTCAAATTAAAACTAGCTTTGACTTCATTGAAAAAAATCTGCCCTATCATAATCGGTTCTTTAAAATGGTTCTTTTTTATGGTTCTTCACTTTGGTTCTTTTAGGGCTGAAATGTGACACTTTGACAACTAAACCTTATTTATAAGTTACTGATAACAAATAATTGTTACTTCCTTTTGAATGTGCAGGAAAAAAACTAATTTTACATCGAATTAACAAGATTGAATATGGACGACTTTTTTACATCGGAGGAAAAAAAGGAGCTTTTTTCACTCTACCGGCATTTGTTGCAATCTGCAGGAGATAGCATTTCCTGGAAGGATTGCCTAAAGTTAAAGAGACATCTTATCAAAGCGGCCCAGTGTAACGGTCTGCAACGCAATAACTTCGGGATGAATCCCGTCATCAGAGATTTACAAACGGCAGTGATCGTTGCCGAGGAAATCGGTATGAAAGGTTCGTGCCTGATCGGTATCATGTTGCACGAAATCGTGAAAGGGCATGTATTGTCTATCGACGAGGTGAACGCCGAATATGGGGATGACGTAGCAAGTATCATCAAGGGATTGGTGAAAACGAACGAGCTGTATGCGAAGAGTCCGGCTATCGAGTCGGAAAACTTCCGTAATCTGCTGCTTTCTTTTGCGGAGGATATGCGTGTAATCCTGATTATGATTGCGGATCGTGTGAATGTGATGCGCCAAATCAAGGACACGGGCAACGAGGAGGACCGGCTCAAAGTGGCGAACGAGGCTGCTTACCTGTATGCTCCGCTGGCACATAAGCTGGGATTGTACAAGCTGAAATCGGAACTGGAAGATTTGTCTCTCAAATATACGCAGAAGGAAACGTACTATTTTATCAAGGATAAGCTGAACGAGACGAAGGCGTCCCGCGACAAGTATATCGCTGCTTTTATCGAACCGATCCAGAGGAAGGTGTCGGAAGCGGGATTGAAGTTCGACATCAAGGGGCGTACCAAGTCGATTCATTCGATATGGAACAAGATTCAGAAGCAGAAAACGTCTTTTGAGGGGATTTATGACTTGTTCGCCATCCGTATCATCCTCGATTCGGAGCCGGACCCGGCTAAGGAGAAGCAGGAATGCTGGCAGGTTTATTCGATTGTTACGGATATGTACCAGCCGAACCCGAAGCGTCTGCGCGACTGGCTCTCTATCCCGAAAAGCAATGGTTACGAGTCGTTGCACATCACTGTGATGGGCCCGGAAGGGAAATGGGTGGAAGTGCAGATACGTACCCGCCGCATGGACGAGATCGCGGAACGCGGATTGGCTGCTCACTGGAGATATAAAGGTATCAAGGGTGAAACGGGTCTGGACGAGTGGTTGACTTCTGTGCGGGAGGCGTTGGAGAATGCAGACAACGATTCACTGAAAGTGATGGATCAGTTTAAGATGGATCTCTACGAGGATGAAGTGTTTGTCTTCACGCCCAAGGGGGATTTGTTCAAGCTCGCCAAAGGGGCTACGGTATTGGATTTTGCTTTCCATATCCATAGTAAGTTGGGATGCAAGTGTATCGGCGCGAAAGTGAACGGCAAGAATGTGCAGCTCAAACAGAAACTGAACAGCGGCGACCAAGTGGAGATCATGACTTCAAACACCCAGACGCCGAAGCAGGACTGGCTGAACATCGTGACGACTTCCAAAGCGCGCACCAAGATAAGGCAGGCTCTCAAAGAGATGGTGGCACGCCAGCACGCTTTTGCCAAGGAGACGCTGGAACGGAAATTCAAGAATCGTAAGTTGGAATATGATGAAGCGACCATGATGCGCCTCATCAAGCGTTTGGGCTTCAAGAATGTGACGGAGTTTTATCAGCGGATTGCCGACGGTGGACTGGACGTTAACGAGATTCTGGATAAGTATGTGGAGCAACAGAAGCGGGACAGTGATACGCACGATGAAATTGTGTATCGCAGTGCCGAAGGGTATAACTTGCAGGCTGCGCAACAAGAGGAAACGACGTCTAAGGAAGATGTTCTGGTAATCGATCAGAATCTGAAAGGGTTGGAATTCAAGTTGGCTAAATGTTGTAATCCGATTTACGGGGATGATGTGTTTGGTTTCGTTACGGTAAGCGGTGGTATCAAGATACACCGGGCGGACTGTCCGAATGCCAATCAGATGCGCGAACGTTTCGGTTATCGTATTGTGAAGGCTCGTTGGGCGGGGAAATCGGTAGGTACGCAATATCCTATCACGCTGCGGGTTGTAGGACATGATGATATTGGTATCGTGACTAATATCACTTCTATTATATCCAAAGAGAATGGTATCACGCTGCGCTCCATCGGTATTGACTCGAACGACGGTTTGTTCTCCGGAACACTGACGGTCATGGTGGGTGATACGGGACGTTTGGAGGCTCTTATCAAGAAATTACGTACTATAAAGGGAGTAAAACAAGTTAGCCGGAATTAATTCCGGCTACTCTCCTATCTTACTTTCTTCTTTATATAATAAGGATAGGTAATCAATACAAAGAAGAGTAAAGCAATGGATGCTACTATCTGTCCGGTATGTAGCATCTTATCTGTATCCAATTCCATGTAGCAGGCGGTAGCGATTCCCAGGGAAATGCCGATTTCGGTTGCCAGCAGATGGGTGGTGTTGGCTGTTCCACGTTGGCAATGGTGGGATAGCTTTACGAACATCACCAGAAATTCCGGCAGGATAAAGCCTAAGCCCAGTCCTAAGAGTACGGAGGAAATGCCTATGGAGATGTCTGTATTCAGTAGGGAGATGGCTACGATTTCCAATCCGAGTCCTATAATGACCAGCCGCAGTGTTTTCTCTTTCAGGAAAAACAGACGTGCAAAGAACAGGGAAACGATGTATCCGAGGGCTGTTCCTACAAAGAACGGTACGGGGATTCCTGTGTTTCCGAGTACGAAATCGTTTAGGAAAGGGTGTACCATGGGAACCAGCAGTCCCGGAATGAAGGTTATCAGGATCAGATTGATGGCAGGAACCCATCCACGAAGCAATAGGAAGCGGTCGAAGGAATAGAGTTTGGTGACAATCGGCGCACGGAAAGGTACGTAGACTCCTGATAACATGAGGATTCCGACAGCTCCGGTTATGACAGATACAGTGAGCAGGGTTTGGAAGGATTGGCTTTGATAAAGCCATACTCCGAGGATAATGCCTGCGATCATTCCCATACGTGCCATCCAGGAGAAACTGACGTTTCCCGCACTGCGCAGTGTGGACTTGGTGATGTCAATAGCCAATGTGATGCCGGCTGTTGTTCCTATGCCAAAGGCAAGCCCTTGCACGGTGCCCAACAGAATCAGTTCTGTGAGGTTGGTGACAAAGGCGTATCCGATGGTCGCCACTACCATCAGGACAGCAGCAAACATACAGACGTACTTACGCTTGTATGCATCTACCAGATAGGCATGGAAAGGACCGATGAGGAACATCCCCAAGGTGAAAAAGAGAAAGATTACTCCTGTCTGTGCAGCCGGCACTCCGAGACGGTCGGCCATCTCTACGGAAAGCACCGGAAATAACACATACAAGGATATAAACAACAGCAAATTAGCTACACATATCCGCATAAAATGAACTGTCCACAATTTAACTGCCATATACTATATTTAATATTGTTCCTTCTCGTTGGGGAAGTAGCAATTCTTCACGTCAGAAACGTAACGGCTGATGGCATCGGTCATCACCGTGTACAAGTCAGCATAACGACGCAAGAAACGCGGACGGAATCCGTTGTTCATGCCAAGCATGTCCTGAATCACCAATACTTGACCGTCTACGTGGCCACCGGCACCGATACCGATAATAGGTATGGTCAGTTCGGATGCTACGCGTTCGGCAAGGGTTGCGGGAATCTTTTCGAGTACAATGGCAAAACAGCCTGCTTCTTCTAATAGATGGGCGTCGCGAATCAGTTTTTCGGCTTCGGCGTCGTCTTTGGCACGCACGGTATAGGTGCCGTATTTATTGATGGATTGAGGCATGAGTCCCAGATGTCCCATTACCGGAATGCCAGCGCATACGATGCGTCTCACCGTGTCTATGATTTCTTCACCACCTTCGAGCTTCAAAGCGTCAGCGTGGCTTTCTTTCATGATACGGATGGCAGAAGCAAGTCCTTCCATCTCGTTGCCCTGATAGGATCCGAAAGGCATATCAACCACTACCATCGCACGTTTCACGCCGCGTACCACGGATTTGGCATGATAGATCATTTGGTCGAGTGTGATAGGAAGTGTTGTCACATTACCTGCCATTACATTGGAAGCGGAGTCGCCTACCAGGATTACGTCCATTCCCGCACCGTCTACAATCTGTG
>ENA-ORNZ01000662-ORNZ01000662.1-human-gut-metagenome-genome-assembly--contig:-NODE-662-length-43492-cov-6.554780_pt1 | contig 43492 bp, 37 predicted proteins | sample MGYA00242124_ERZ509040 | MGnify/ENA primary metagenome ERZ509040 (study PRJEB26280, sample SAMEA2338733) | human gut metagenome | biome: human gut; feature: human-associated habitat; material: faeces... | reverse complement strand
CCATTTTTCGGATCAACGAAAAACTCCAATGGGCTCAACAGACTAAAGTCCATAAACAATAGAGGATGATGTTCGACCAATGTGTCTCCATCACCCTCTATTTACAATCAACTCAAATACTTTTCAGAACACTTTCACACAATATTTTGCTCCAGGGCCTCCTCTGCCAGATATCCTTTCATACTTTCAAGGCTGATCGCCAGTGTGGACGTATTGTGGAGAAGTGCGGATGTGGTAGGCTGGATCACGCCTGCCACTCCAAGGGCAATCAGCGCCGTATTGATTCCAACGATTCCACTGTAATTTTTCCGAATGCGTCTCATCAGCGCATTGGCAAGACGTTTCAGTCTCACGATTTCATGGAGATCTTCCGCCTCAATAATGATATCCGCGATTTCACGCGCCAGCTCCGCCCCGTCGCTGATGGCGATCCCGGCATCCGCCGCAGACAGCGCCGGAGAGTCGTTAATTCCGTCTCCTATCATAATCACTTTCCTGCCTGCCGCTTTTTCTTTCTCTACGAATCCCGCCTTGTCTTCCGGCAGGACCTCAGAATAATACTCGTCAATCCCTACCCGTTTCGCAATCGATGCTGCCGTGCGTTCGCTGTCGCCGGTCATCATAACGATCTTAGAAATCCCTTCTTCTCTCAGCATCTGCACCATCTCCTGTGCCTCTTCCCGAATGGGATCTTCAATACAGATCACCGCTGCCAGTTCTCCGTCAATGGCGAGATAGAGATAGGAATATTCTCCGGAAAGGGCATCAAACCACTCCTGATATTCCTGCCGGATCGTACACTTCTCATCCTCGAATACAAAATGACTGCTTCCGATGATGACTTTTTTCTCCCCTATGTGAGAAGAAATTCCGTGCGCCACCACGTATTCAACCTTTGAGTGCATTTCCTCGTGGTACAACTTCCTCTTCTTCGCCGCGTCCACTACTGCTTTCGCCATGGAATGGGGGAAGTGTTCTTCCAGACAGGCGGCGATCCGCAACATCTCTGTTTCCGGGAAGTCTCCGAATACGACCACATCCTTTACCATGGGCTTTGCCTTTGTAAGAGTCCCTGTCTTGTCAAAGACGATGGTATCCGCCTCTGCCACTGCCTCCAGATATTTTCCGCCTTTTACCGTAATCCCGTTCTGTCCCGCCTCCCGGATTGCGGAAAGTACGGCCAAAGGCATTGCCAGCTTCAGCGCGCAGGAGAAATCCACCATAAGGACAGACAAAGCTTTCGTCACGTTCCGAGTCAAAAACCCTACGATCCCGGTTCCAAGCAGTGTATAGGGAACCAGGCTGTCCGCCAGATGCTCCGCTTTGCTTTCCAGTTCTGACTTCAGTTTTTCTGAGTCTTCGATCATGGTCACGATTTTTTCAAAACGGGTGGAACCGGACACTGCGCGTACCAGAATCTCAAGTTCACCCTCTTCCAGGACAGTTCCCGCATAGACAGACTGTCCCCGTGCCCTCCGTACCGGAAGGGACTCTCCGGTCAGAGAGGCCTGGTTCACCATTCCTTCTCCGCCGCAGACTTCCCCGTCAAATGGGATCACATTCCCCATATGGATTACGACTGTATCTCCAATCTGTATATCAGAAGCCGGGATCAGGACTTCCTGATCTTCCCGTTTCAGCCAGACTTTTCTGACATTTAAGGACATACTGCGAGCCAGATCTCCCACAGACTTCTTATGGGTCCACTCTTCTAAAAGTTCGCCGACTCCCAGCAGAAACATGACCGAGCCTGCAGTATTAAAATCCCTCCGCAACAAGGAAACCCCGATGGCTGTGGCATCCAGTACCGGAACTTCTATCTTTCCTTTTAACAGGCATTGAAACCCTTTCCCGATATAACGAAGCGCTTTCCAGGCAATCCATGCTTTGCGAAAAGGATTGGGAAGAATCAGTCTGCTCCCATAGTGGAACAGCGCTTTCAGAACCAGTTTCTCCCGGTAAGATGTATTCAAGCCCCGCCCGGAATTGGACACTACATCTTCCGGCACATCCGCCTCTTTTAAACAGAGCTTCTTTAGCCCTTCGATCATCTCTTTCCGGTCTCCTGTGTAGCAGATCACGGCATCTGCGGTGCGTTCATATACCTTAACCTGCGTAATATTACTCTGTTTTTCCAGAAGCCAGCAAAGAACATCCGCCTCCGCACATGTCATCCCATTTCGGACGACATGGATACGGAGGCGGCCTTTGATTTCATGTTTAATCTGAAATTTCATGGCACTGCCTATGCGTTTTCTTCCTGCGCATCTCCCGCAGGGATTTCAGAAGCATCTTCCTGCACCTGGTCTGCTTCCTCTGCGGCACGTTCCTCATTGATCTGCTGTGCTTCCGCAAGGATATCCTCTGCATTCTCCTGCACAGTTGTAACTGTCTTCATCACACAGTCCTTTGCGCGAAGCGCTGCCGCTGTACAGTTTGTATATACCTTTTTCGCATCTTTGCTGGAAAGGACTTTAATTCCTGCTGTTCCGAAAAGGACGCCTCCTGCAAACAGACTGATTTTTTTGATTGTAGAAACACTGAACATTTTATTTTCCTCCCATTCGCTGTTACTTGTGCTTATAGCCTGTATAAAAAACCATCAGAAAGCAAAACACTGTGGCCCAGGCCCAGAATCTATGCTGCTTCATTGCTATATCACTCCTCTTTTATAGTCTATGCACATATGTTTACCGTCACAGAATACCAACCGAAAACCGGGATAGTCAATCCTAACGCCCCTTATTGATAAATTTTAATCATTTATCACGGGTTTTTATATACAATCTTTCTGCTCAGTACCCCGATATCTTCTAATTCCTTTACCATCCGGTAAACTGTTGCCTGTCCGATTGTGCTGTCGCTTTTTGTCGCTTTGAGATAAATCTCTTTGCAGCTTGTACACTGATTTTCCAAAATAATATCCAGAAGCATCTGTCTTTGTTTTGTAATTCTGCAGCCTTTTTCTTTCAATTTACTGATAATCCGTTCTCTCTCCGCGCTCATCCTTTTTCCTTTCCAAGATCGTCTTCCTGCTATTTTGCCGCTATGTATGGATAGATCTGACACCAAACCCTACCCGTTCTACGGCACGTGCCAGGACATCCTCGCCAATCTCTCTGTCAAGGGAAACAACCGCACATCCTTTAGACAAATCAACCCGTGCGGAAACGCCCTCGATCTCATTCAGACTGTCTGTCACACTCTTGACACAATAAGCGCAGTGCATTCCGGATATATCAATGATTTTTTTTGCAACTACATGCCCGGACAGTTTCTTCTTTTTTATTTTTTTGCCGGAGCAGCCTCCACCGGCAGGGCATCCGATACATTTTGTTCCGCTTCGTTTCGCCCGGATGATGTAACTGACCGCTCCTCCAACGAGAACAAACAGGATAAGAATAATTATCACATTTTCCATTCCGATACCTCCTCACCTGAGAAACGGCAGGCAAGCACTGACGCTTTGCCCACCGTCCTTATCTGACTGATTTCTTTATGAACGTGCAGTATGCAGGTTGTATTCTACCGCAAACTCACTGTCAGACTTGCGTATTCTCCAAAGAATGATCAGTGCGAATACGATCACTGCGATCAGTCCGGGTACGAAGGCTGTTCCCAGAGAACCTGTAGTAATCAGGGTTCCGATCTGATATACAAAGAATGCCACCGTATAGCCTGTCGCAAGCTGCAGGCAGATTCCTCCGAGCAGCCACTTTCCGCTCTTCATCTCCGAGTTCATGGCGCCCAGAGCCGCAAAGCACGGAGGTGTGTAAAGATTGAACATCAGGTAAGCCAGAGCCGCCACTTTCGTAAGACCCATGACGGCCGCCATTTCAGTTCCGCTTCCGACCAACTCAAAATCATCATTGATCAGATTCGTCACACCGTAAACAACTGCCAGTGTACCTACCACGTTTTCTTTCGCGATAAAGCCTGTGACCGCTGCCGCCGCAAGCTGCCATACGCCGAATCCAAGCGGGATGAACAGGATCGCAAAAGGATGGGCGATAGAGGCAAGGATGGAAGTCCCTTCCGCGCCTTCTTCCACAAGCTGGAACTGCCAGTTAAAGCTCTGCATGATCTGTACCACCGTGTTGCACACAAGGATGATCGTTCCCGCTTTGATGATATACGCCTTTCCACGCTCCAGCATGGATACGCATGCGCGCTTCAGGCTGGGGAGCTTATACTCCGGAAGCTCGATAATGAAGAAAGATTTCCTGTATTTCTGTCCGGTAATCCGTTTCACCAGAAGCGCGCCTAAAAGCACAAGCACGATACCGACCAGATACATGGTCGCTGATACCCACCATGCATCTGCAAAGAACGCTCCGGCAAACAGTGCAATCACCGGGATCTTTGCTCCGCAGGGCATGAACGGGGTAAGCATCGCAGTCGTCCTGCGCTCTCTTTCATTGCGGATCGTACGGGACGCCATAACGCCCGGGATGGCGCATCCTGTTCCGATGACCATGGGAATCACAGATTTTCCGGAGAGGCCGACTCTCTTAAAAATAGGGTCAAGTACCACGGTGGCACGTGCCATGTAACCACAGTCCTCCAAGAGCGCGATCAGGAAATACATCACCATAACCAGAGGCAGGAATCCGACTACCGCGCCCACGCCGCCAATGATACCGTCTACAAGCAGCGCGTACAGAAGCGGGTTCGCATTTTCCATCAGTCCGCCGACCCAGCCCTGGAACGTCTCGATCCAGGCAACCAGCCAGTCTGCGATCCAGGTTCCCAGTGTGGTCTGCGATATGTAGAATACAAGGAAGATAACCGCTGCAAAAATCGGAATCCCGATGATCTTGTGGGTAATTACAGCATCGATCTTATCCTGGATATTTTTATCCTTTGTAAATACTTTTCTCTTTTCAACCTGTTTTACAATACCGCCCACAAACTCAAAGCGCTTTCTGTCCGCCGCCTCTACAGCCTTCTTATCTTTCAGGTCGATATCTGCCTGTATATATGGCGCTTTCTGCTTCTGCCCTTTCAGCCCTGCCGCCGCGGCAACCACCTCTTTGAGCCCTTCATGGCCGGAGGACGTGGAGATGGTTTTAATAACCGGGCATCCCAGTTTCTCGGAGAGAAGTTTCTCATCAATCTGTGTCTGCTTCTTCTGTGTCACGTCGCTTTTATTCAGCGCCACGACCACCGGAACGCCCAGTTCCAGAAGCTGTGTGGTAAAGAACAGGCTCCGGCTTAAATTCGTCGCGTCAACGATATTGATGATCGCGTCCGGATTTTCATTCTTTACATACCCGCTGGTAATACTCTCTTCCGATGTAAACGGCGACATAGAATACGCACCCGGAAGATCCACTGCCACCAGCTCTTCCCCGCCGTTGTAATACGCCCTCTTAATCAGGCTCTCCTTTTTCTCGACCGTAACACCTGCCCAGTTTCCGACACGCTCGTTCCTGCCCGTCAGAGCATTGTACATGGTCGTCTTTCCACTGTTCGGATTTCCCGCAAAAGCAATCCTCATAGCTCTAAACTCCTCCTTTATTTAGATGATTCTAATTATTGTTAGACATATCTAATCAATGTGCCTAAAAAAGAGCGACTCCCGTCGCTGTTTTTATATTGAAATGGCTTTCGCCAGATCAGTATCAATATTATATCTTCCATCCTTGATGGAGACGACGCAGCCACCTTTTAAGTGGGAGACCACTGTAATCGGTTCTCCGCTGTAGCATCCCAGGGAAAACAAAAATGATGTCAATTCTTCGTCATCTGTTGCAATATCCTTTACAATATACTCTTTCCCTTCTTTTGCTTCTGACAGATCCATATTCTCCCTCCTTTTTGAAATTGAATATATTTCTCAATAAGCTATCTGCATTGTTAGTATATGCTAATTTGTGATAGATGTCAATAACTTTTTATACTTTTTTTATCTTTTTTTATCTTTGAGCGCCAAATAAATTTTGCTCAAATTCTGGCAATATGATATAATGAAAAGCACAAAAATCTATATAAACATATGAAATGATGAGTGAGGTATAAGCGATGAATCCATCAGGTGAAAATTATCTGGAAACTATTCTGATCTTAAGTAAAAAGCGCCCTGTTGTCCGTTCTGTGGATATTGCCACGGAGTTGGATTTCAAAAAATCAAGCGTAAGTGTCGCCATGAAAAAACTCAGAACAAGCGGACATATTACCGTATCGCCTGAGGGATATATCACATTAACGGATTCCGGAAAAAAGATTGCAGAGACGATTTATGAACGCCATACACTGATTTCTTCCTGGCTGGAACGACTGGGCGTAGACTCAAAGACCGCTGCTGAAGATGCATGCCAGATTGAGCATATCATCAGCTCTGAAAGCTTCGAGGCAATCAAAAAGCACATAAAAAAGAATTAATAAAGTTCAAAAAAGCTGTATGATGATTTCGATTCATTATGCAGCTTTTTACCCTGAGAAACTAACCGCGCACAGAACAATAAACAGCATTATACTTATAATTTCAGGCTGAATTCCCATAAAAAGAAGTATTATTGCAGTGGCTGCGACTCCTAAAACTATATAGATACCAGCAATCCGTGTGTCGCTGTCCTTTTTTCCGGAACTGATAAACAGATAAAGCCCTGCGGCTGTGACAGCAATAAAAGCGCCTAAAATCCATGCCGCCAGTAAACTTGCATGGCCGGACAGTCTGGCAGCTGCTGTTACTGCTATCGTAATCACGATACAGGCTGCTGACAGTTTTTTATTTGCTCTTTGATTCTTGCTTTCCATTTCCGATATTTCGGCAAGCATTCGCTGCATCTCTTCGTTTGTCAGGAAATTTGTTTCTTTTGTAAGTTGTTTCTTTTCTAAATTCATCAATTCGGATATCGATATCTCCAAATTTTTTGCTAAAGGTACCAAAAGCTGTATGTCTGGAAATCCTTTTCCGCGTTCCCAGCGGCTGACAGCCTGCTCCGTAACATTTAGTCCCTGTGCCAGATCTTTTTGTGTCAGTCCTCTGTCTTTTCGGCATCGTGCTATAAACATTCCAAATTTTTCTGCTTCCATACCGCACCTCCTTGATTTGATATCTTTAAAGTAATATATAGTACCGTTTTTTGTCAATCAACGAATCATTTAGTGGTACAATCAACTCCCTCTTGACATCCCTTTTTAGATCAATACGAAAAGCCACAGGAACAGGAATTCATAACACTCCTGTTCCGTGGCTCTTTTTACTGCTATTCAAGGCAGAAAGACATATTTTATGCGCAGACATTTCCAAGAATTTCCTCCAATGCGTTTTTACTGCTGGTATGACATCTTACAACTTCTGCATTGCACTTTTCAGCCTCCTCTACCGCACAGCGTACCATTTTGTGAGAAACAGTATTTGTAAAAAGTACGATCAGATCCGGACTCCCAATTTGTTTTCCCAGGCTTGCCGACATCTGAGTAAAAACTTTTGCCTTACATTGATACTGCTTACATATTTTCTTATACTGACATACCATCCTGTCATGTCCACCTATAATCACAACACTCATTGCATTTCTCCTCCTGCCATATAGCCATGTAATATAACACATTTATAGTTAGCTTTGTCTAACTATAGTTATAATACAATATTTGAGAATGGATATCAATATCTTTTTCGGTAAAATTCAAAAACTTATCGAAATCTAATCTCTCGTCTCCATCAAGATCACCTTACCGTACACGAATGAAATTTCCACTTCATCTTCAACAAATTCATTACTTACGCACAGGCTGTCGCTCGGCTTAAGGAAATGATTTGTCAGAGGATATTTTGCCCCTGTAATGTTGAACGCATCTACAGGCTGTTCTAATGGAAACAATGAAAAGTACGGTCCGAATGCCTCTTCTTTTTTCAATGTAACAGTTTTATCGAGAAGCCGTATCTTATTGTGAGCGTCCATAATGCAAGCGTCCGCTCCTGCTTCCAGCGCAATTTGCAAACATTGCACATTTGCCCACAGGTGATCGATCCGGTTGCCGGTTGCCCCCAGGATGACGATCTTTTTGCGATTCAGACCAAGGCAAAGGCGCAAAGCGATCTCTGTGTCTGATGCATCTTTTACCGGATTAAATTCTCTCACGGGCACATCGAGTTCTTCTCTGTAATATTCAACGAGCTTCCTTGGAACGCTGTCAAAATCTCCCACGATATAATCGGGTTTTATCTCGTTGTCATACAAAAACACAAGACCTCTGTCTACCCCGATAACAAATTCAGTTTCTTCGCTTTTTAAAATCGAGAGGGCAAAATCTTTTTCCACCATCCCGCCGCTCACGATCACAGTCTGCTTACTCATGACGTTTCAATATCTCCATAAATCTCTTTGTATTTTCTGCAATATTACCTTTGAAAACTCCCGAACCGGAAACGATAATATTCGCTCCCGCATCCAATACCGCTTCCACATTTTCACAATAAATTCCGCCGTCAACTTCGATATCCGTCTTAAGGCCTCTCTCGTCAAGCAGGGCGCGAAGTTCTTTTATCTTGTCAAGCGATTCCAAAATGAACGCCTGTCCGCCGAATCCCGGCTCAACGCTCATGATGAGAAACATATCCGCAAGTTCCAGATACGGGATCAATTCTTTCACAGGAGTTGCCGGTTTGATCGTGATGCCTGCTTTCACTCCGCTTGCATGTATTTCATCCACTGTCGCCTTTACATCTTCACACGCCTCCAAATGAACAGTGATGATATCCGCTCCGCATTTTGCGAACTCTTTCACATACCTGATCGGCTCAGTCACCATAAGATGTACGTCAAGCGCCTGTTTTACCGCGCCTTTTAACGCGGACAATACCGGCATGCCAAATGAAATGCTCGGTACGAAAATTCCGTCCATCACATCAAAATGTATATATTTTGCGCCTGCTTTTTCTGTCTGTTCGATCTGTTCTCCCAGAATTTTAAAATCAGCCGAAAGAATCGACGGGGCAAGAATATTTTCCATCTTCAATATCTCCTTTTTTCCTGTAATTCACGGTACATCGCAACATAATCGTTGTACCGGATCTCATGTATCTTTCCTTCTTCTGCCGCCTGCTTCACCGCACAGTCCGGCTCATGCACATGATCGCACCCCGAAAAACGGCACAATCCTTCATACGGACCGAATTCCGGGAAATAATATTTTAATTGTTCTTTTTCAAAATCATTGACATAAAGGGAACTAAATCCCGGAGTGTCTACAATATATGAGCCGCAGTCTTCCGCCTTTTCATCTTCTTCCAAAACTAAAAGTTCGGAATGCCTCGTCGTATGCTTTCCTCTGTCGATCTTCCTGCTGATACTCCCTGTTTCCATCATTACTTCCGACTGCAGAAGATTGATAAGCGACGACTTTCCTACACCCGACGGGCCTGCAAGAACAGTCGTTTTCCCGTGCAGAATCTTTTTCACTTCTTCGATCTTCCATCCTTCTTTCGCACTCGTAAAAAAGACCGGATACCCGCATGACCTGTATATTTCTTCCATCTTGGAAATATCGCTTTCTTTTGCAATGTCGGATTTGTTAAAACATAAGATTACCGGGATCTTCTTTTGCTCCATCATCACAAGAAAACGATCGAGAAGATTAAAATGAGGTTTTGGCTTCGTCACCGCAAATACAACGAGCGCCTGATCGATATTTGCCACCGCCGGACGGATCAGCTCGTTCTTTCTCGTAAGGATTTCCCTGATATTTCCCGTTTTTCCCTCTTCGTCTAAAACTTCTATCTCTACATTATCTCCTACAAGAGGCTTCACACCGTCTTTTCTGAAGATCCCTTTTGCTTTACATTCATAAACACCGGATTCTACTACATGAACGTAGTAGAATCCGGCAATCCCTTTTACAATTTTACCTTGCATATTTTATAAATTCCCTGTCAGTACCGCTTATTCATTGTCTCCGCCGTTTTCCGGATCGGTCTGTCCTGACGATGATCCTTTGCTGACAAAATAATATACTTGTGTTCCTTTTTCCACTTTTGTACCTGCCGACGGAGTCACACTGTAAATCGTTCCGACCGGAGTATCACTGTAGTCTTCACCGCCGTATACCGGAACAAACCCTGCCTCAGTCAGCACTTTAACCGCCGTGTTTTTCTCCATTCCGATCACATCACTCGGAATAGTCGACCATTCCGTCTTTGATCCAAGCGTTACCGTATATTTTATTGTTGTGCCTTTCTTTACTTTAGTTCCCGCTTCTGTTTCCTGTGCGACAACCGTTCCTGCCGTTCCGCCGGCATATTCTTCCTTAGGACTTCCTTTCAGTCCAAGTTCTTCTAAGGCGGCGGCAGCCTGATCCTCCGTCATATTCAGAAGCGACGGCACTTCTACTTTATCTTTTTCGGGATCTTTTCCTTTACTGATAATAAGCTGAACGCTTGTGCCCTCGTCTACCTGCTCTCCCGAACCCGGAGTAGAGCTGACCACATTTCCCATCTCGATCGTATCATCATAAACTGCCTCGCCTTTTGTCACTTTCAGACCGACATCCTGAAGCATTCTCTCTGCTTCCGACTCCGATCTGTTCACAACATTCGGCACAGTTACTTTTTTCGCGGCTTCTCCGCTGCTGATCACAACCGTAATCGTAGAATTTTTCTTTACTTTCTTTCCTTTTCCCGGATTCTGGCTCTTAATCTCGCCCTTTTCGTATTCATTGGAAGCTTCTTCTTTATCCGCTTTTTTAATACCGAGATCTTTTTTCTTGAGTTCTGCCTGCGCATCTTCAAATGTCATTCCGCGCACATCCGGTACTGTTACCATCTTTTCTGTCTTTGAAGAAAGACCGGCTCCTTTGAAAAATCCCGCCGCATTTCCGACAAGAAACAGGATCAGCAGTGCAATCACGACTCCCGCCACGATCATCAGTATTTTCATGATCCGCTTCGTATCGGGATTTACATCATTCTTCTTCCGCCTGTCTTTCTGACCGCGCCTTCTGTTATCATAATCATTATCGTCGTCGTAGTCATAATCGTCGTCATCATCGTACTCATCATCTTCATCGTCGTAATCATCATCATAACGACTGCCCTGAATCCGTTCCAGTTCTTCCGTCGACATAACCATCGTGCGGTCCGTCTCCGCTCCTGTTCCCGCTCCCAAAACAACAAAATCTCCGTTCGGCTCTACAAGAGATCTTTTCAGATCCATAAGAAGAGACGCACAGTCCGGATAACGGCGTCCCGGATTTTTCTGTGTACACTTCATGATAATGCACTCGAGACTGTAAGGAATATTCGGAACTTCTTCTGCCGGAGATGTAATCTCTTCCTGCAGATGTTTCAACGCAACCGACACCGTGGAATCTCCGTCGAACGGTACGTGCCCGGTGATCATCTCATACATTGTGATACCGATGGAATAAAGATCGCTCTTTTGATCTACAACTCCGCCTCTCGCCTGCTCCGGGGATGTGTAATGGACCGATCCCATAACGCTTGTGCTGATCGTCTGCGTAGATGTAGTCGCACGGGCAATGCCGAAGTCAGTCACTTTTACTTTTCCGTCTTTTGAAATGATAATATTCTGAGGCTTAATATCTCTGTGGATAATATGATGATTGTGCGCTGCCTGAAGCCCTGTCACCATCTGAATGGAAATACTGATTGTCTCTTTTGCAGAAAGTCTTCCCTTTTTCTTTATATAATCTTTCAGAGTAATCCCTTCGACAAGCTCCATTACCATATAGTACAGACCTCTGTCCTGACCGACGTCATACACGTTGACAACGTTCGGATGCATCAGTCCTGCCGCAGCCTGCGCCTCACTCAAAAATTTCTTTATAAATACCTGATCCGAACGATAATCGCTTTTTAATACTTTGATCGCGACATAGCGGTTTAATTTACGATCCTTTCCCTTGTAAACATCCGCCATACCACCCGATCCGATCCGTCCGAGTATCTCATATCTTTTTCCTAAGCAAACTCCCTCTTTAATCATAATACACTCACCTCATCTGCAAACGGTTCTATAAGGACAACCCCTATATTATCTGTACCGCCGTTTTCTTTTGCTGCTTCTATAAGAGCCTGACCGGACTCTACGATATCTCTTCCTCCCTGAACAATATGGAAAAGTTCCTCATCTTCTACCATATTGCTCAAACCGTCCGTACACATCAATATGATGTCTCCCCTTTTCAGACGGTGCTCGTAAAAGTCTACCTCTACGTCCGCTTTCGCGCCGATCGCTCTCGTAATAATATTTTTATCCGGATGATGTTTTGCTTCTTCCGGTTTTATCCCGCCAAGCCTTACCATCTCTTCTACCAGGGAATGATCTTTCGTAAGCTGCTGAATGCCCTGATTGATCAAATACAAACGGCTGTCTCCTACATTCGCGAAATACATCATCTGATTTGAGATCGTCGCCGCAACAACCGTCGTTCCCATTCCTTTGAGATGTTCGTCTCTTGAAGCTTCTTTTATGATCTCCCTGTTTGCCGTTTTTATAGCGCCTACAAGACATCTTTCAATATCTTCGCCTTCGCTTAGCGCCAATTCCCTGTTGAGCACTTCAACCGTATACTTGGAAGCATAATCTCCCGCCTGGTGACCTCCCATACCGTCTGCCACCACAAAGAGATTCTGAAGAATTCCGAGAGGTCTGTCAGTCACATAAACATAATCCTGATTTACTTGTCTTACCATTCCTACATCTGTTATCGAAAATGTTCTCATATGCTTCTCCTTAATTCTCATTCATTGTCTCTTCCTCGTAGCGCCGTCTAAGCTGACCGCACGCCCCGTCGATATCCGAGCCCATTTCTCTTCTTATAGTAACATTAATTCCGCTTTTTTCAAGTTTATTTTTGAAATTCAAAGCACTTTTGCGGCTTGGACGCTGAAAAGAACGCTCCTTTACAGGGTTTACCGGAATCAGGTTCAGATGACAGTTACGCCGTGAAAGAAGCGCCGAAAGTTCCTCTGCATCCTCATCTGTATCGTTCACCTGATGCACAAGACTGTACTCAAATGTCACTCTGCGTCCTGTTTTTTCAAAATATGTATCGCAGGCCGCAAGCACCTCGCCCAGTTCATACTTGTTTGCAACAGGCATCAGTTTTCTCCGTTTTTCCTGCGTAGACCCATGCAGAGAAAGAGCCAGAGTGATCTGCAGACGTTCCTCTGCCAACTGTATGATCTTCGGTACGATCCCACATGTGGAAACCGTCACATTCCGCTGACTGATATTCAGTCCGTGTTCATCTGTCAAAATATGAATGAACCTCAAAAAATTGTCATAATTATCAAGCGGCTCTCCTGTTCCCATAATGACGATATTTGAGACCCTCTCTCCGATGATTTTCTGGATCTGATAAATCTGTCCGAGCATTTCAGATGCCGACAGATTCCGCTTTAATCCCCCGATCGTCGAAGCACAAAACACACATCCCATACGGCATCCCGCCTGCGAAGAAATACAGACCGAATTACCGTGCTTATACCGCATAAGAACACTTTCCACCATGTTTCCGTCATGCAGACGGAACAAAAACTTGTTCGTTCCGTCCAGTTTCGACTGTTGGCGTTCCGCCATCTGTACCGGAAAGATATCATATTCTTCCGCAAGTTTTTCCCGAAGTTTCACAGGCAAGTTCGTCATCTCGTCAAAATGATCTGCAAGCTTCACATGCAGCCACTCATATACCTGCTTTGCCCGAAACGGCTTCTCTGCGAGATGTTCCATCTCTTTTTTTAATTCTTCATATTCATATGCCCGGATATCTTTCTTCATTCTCATACTTCCCTTTTTCATTTTTCGTATCCTGCCATTTCACCCTTTTGCGCGTCCTGCCATTTCATCCTTTTTCGGCGTCCTGCCATTTCATCCTTTTGCGGCGTTCCGGCATTTTCAGACTTCTTTTTTCCGCAATCGCGCAATAAAAAATCCGTCGCTTTTATGAACTCCCGGAAGAAGCTGGATACAGCCATTCTCTGTCACGCTTTCCCTCAATTCAAGGCAAAGATCTTCCCTTATATCGTCTGCGTAAAATTCAGGAAATTCTTTCAAAAACCAATGGACATTTTCGATATTTTCTTTCGGGTTCACAGTACATGTACTATAGAGAAGTTCTCCTCCCGGCTTCACATAAAGAGCCGCGCACGAAAGAATCTTGCGCTGAAGCTTTACGAGACTTTCGATTCCTTCCGGCGACGCTTTATATTTCAGATCCGTTTTCTTCCCAAGCACTCCCAGACCGGAACAAGGCAGATCGGCGATCACAATGTCCGCTTTACCCGCTGATTTTTCATCATACACAGACGCATCCTGACAAACCGCGGTTACATTGCCAAGTCCCATACGTTCTATATTTTCCTCGATCAAAGACACTTTATATTCTGTCAGATCACGGGCTTCCACATGACCGGAACATCCGGCTTGATCTTCCATCAAAATGCGTTCCGCCACATCAAGCGCCTTTCCGCCCGGCGCCGCACACAGATCGATCACCTGCGCTCCCGCCTGCACATGCGCCAGTTCTCCTACAAGCATCGAACTGATATCCTGCACGACGAACAGACCTTCCCGAAATGTTTCCAGAGACTCTAAATAATCATATTTTGAAATGAGAAGCGCATCCTTTAAATACGGATGATTTTCCACTAAAACATGTTCTTCCTCAAGCCGCTTTTTCAGCTGCTCCGTCGTAATCCGGCTTCTGCAGCGTCGGATCGTTGTCGGCTTTTCTGTCTGGAAATCTTTCAGCATCGTTTCGATCAAAGAAAGATCATACGTTTCTTTCCATAATCGGATGATCCATTCCGGACAGGAATATCGTACCGAAAGCCGTTTGATCGGATCTGACGGATACTCCACCTCATCGATTCCTTTGACAACACTTCTCAGCACGCCGTTGACATAGCCCCTCAGACCGGAAAACCCTTTCTTCACTGCCAGTTTTACCGATTCACTGCAAACTGCATGATTGGGAATACTGTCCATATATTTTATCTGATAGACCGCGCTTCTTAAAATTGCGCGAATTAACGGCTTCATCTTTTTTACTTTTACTTTGGAGAAACAATCCAGAATATAATCGATCTCTGTCATATGTTCCAGTGTTCCTTCCGTAACGCGGGTGATAAATGCTCTTTCCCTTTTCTCAAGATATTGATATTTTATCAAAACTTCTCTTAATACAATATGACTGTATCTGCCGTTTTCCGTTACTTCCATAAGGATTGCGGCTACGATTTCTCTTTCATTGATCGCCTTTGCCATTATTCTCTCCCAAACACCATTCCTTCTTCCACTTTATATCCGCGCAGAAACGAGCCTGTATCCATTCGTTTCTTGCCGGGCATCTGTACTTCTAAAATACGAAGCACGCCGTCTCCCGTCTGTATGCAAAACGAATCTTTTTCTACGGACACTACCGTTCCCGGCATGGCGTTCTTTCCGGTTTTCTGCGCTGTATGTTCCCCGCTTCCCAGTTCGGTCTGCTCTGCATATTCTTCCTGCGGCTTTGCGAGCGCTTTCCATATCTTCATCACTTTTCCGTCCCGGTGTGTATATGCGCTTGGCCATGAATTCAATCCACGTACGAGACGCTCGATCTGCACTGCCGATTTCGTCCAGTCGATATTACCAAGATCTTTCGTGAGCATTTTCGCATAAGCAGTCGGGCTTTCCGGCTGCTTTTCAAACACTGCTGTTTTATTTTCTATTGCATGCAATGTTTTTACGCAGAGAGAGGCGCCTGCTTCTGCCAGTTTGTCATGAAGTGACTCTCCTGTCTCGTCTTCTGCGATCGGGATCTCGGTCTTTAAAATCATATCTCCGGTATCAAGTCCTTCATCCATCTGCATCGTTGTAACGCCCGTCACGCTCTCTCCTTCTATGATCGCCCACTGGATCGGCGCAGCCCCGCGATATTTCGGAAGAAGAGATGCATGGACATTAATACATCCGTAAGGCGTCATCTCAAGAATCTCCTTCGGAAGGATCTGACCGAAAGCAACAACGACTATCACGTCGGCATTGTATTTTCTCAATTCTTCCACGCACTCAGGGTCGCGCACTCTTTTCGGCTGATACACCAAAATCCCATGCTTAACCGCCGCTTCCTTTACAGGCGTAAACTGCATTTCTTTTCCTCTGCCTTTTGGCTTATCCGGCTGTGTGACGGCGAGACACACATCATGCCCCGCTTCCACAAGCGCTTCCAGTGTTCCGACCGAAAAATCGGGTGTTCCCATAAATATGATTCTCATTCTTTCCCTCCTTTCGCATCGTCTTGATCTTCTTCATCATAAGACACTTCATGAAGTCCGTCTTCTGCCAGTTCAACATACAGTTTTCCGTCCAAATGATCAAGTTCATGGCAAAACGCCCTTGCCAGCAAGCCTTCGCCTTCCATTTCAAACTCGTTCATATTTTCATCAAACGCCCGCACTTTTACACGGTCCGGTCTTGTAACGATTCCGAATTTTCCCGGTACGCTTAGACATCCTTCTTCTCCTGTCTGTTCGCCTGAAGATTCGATGATCTGCGGATTGATCAAAACAATCGGACCTTCCCCTACATCGATCACTACGATTCTTTTCAAAACGCCGACCTGCGGAGCCGCAAGACCGACACCGTTGCTTTCATACATTGTCTCAAGCATATCTCCGATCAGTATTTTCGTGCGAAGCGTCATCTTCGGCACTGCTTTACACTGTTTTTCTAATATATCGTCTCCTATTTCTCTGATTACTCTGATTGCCATTTTTCTCCTTCTTTCTATCCGCTACATCGGATTAAAATCAAATTGTATTCTCATTTTATCAAATCCCGAATTAATCTCAATATATTTTTCCGTCCGGTCTTTCAGCACAACAAGATCATGATAGTCCGCGGTTTTTACATAGATCACTTTCCGATAAACATCGTTGATCTTTTCGATCCCCGGACTTGCCGGGCCGATCACGGACGCTTCGATATCCTTCTTCGCTTTTATCATATATTCTTTCAAATAACGGCAGCCTGTTTCCAATAACGCCTCATCGGCGCTTGATACAAACACTGCCAGAAGATTTTCTGCCGGAGGATACCCCATCATCGTTCTGTATCGGATTTCTTCCTCATAGAACGCCTCATAATCCTGCGCCGCAGACGTTACGATCGCATAATGATCGGGACTGTATGTCTGAATCACCGCTTCTCCTTTTTTATCTCCGCGCCCCGCTCTTCCGACCGCCTGCGTCAAGAGCTGGAACGTTCTCTCGCCCGATCTGTAATCATCTGTATACAACGACATATCCGCAGCCAGAATCCCGACTAATGTTACATTTGGGAAATCATGACCTTTTACGATCATCTGCGTACCGACAAGTACGTCCGCCTCTTCATTTGCAAATGCAGACAGTATTTTCTCATGGGAATCTTTCTGCCGTGTCGTATCCATATCCATTCGCAGCACTCTTGCCTGCGGAAATACCGTCTTCACAAGCTCTTCGATCTGCTGTGTTCCCGCCCTGAATTCTCCGATATGGTCCGAGCCGCATTCAGGACATATTTTCACACGCGTCTGTTCGTATCCGCAGTAATGACATCTCATCTTTCCGTCCCGATGGACCGAAAGCGACACGTCGCAATGCGGACACTTTATAACGTGCCCGCATTCCCGGCACGAAACAAACCCGGAATACCCTCTCCGGTTCAAAAAAAGCATCGTCTGTTCTTTCTTTTCAAGCCGCTCTTTCATCAGTCTTTGCAGTTGTTCGCTGAGTATCGAACGATTTCCGTTCTTCAATTCTTCCCGCATATCCACCGTATAAACCTCTGCCGGATCCTGCATTTTAGAACGGTTCTTCATTTCCATCAGAACATACTCGCCGTTTTTTGCCCGGTACATGGCTTCCATAGACGGAGTCGCGCTTCCCAGAACAACGCTCGCGCCTTCTGTCTGCGCTCTTCTTAGCGCCGTTTCCCGCGCGTGATACCTCGGAGTCTGTTCACTTTTATAAGTCGGCTCATGTTCTTCATCGATCACGATCAGTCCCAGATTCGGAAAAGGAGTAAAAAGCGCCGATCTCGGTCCGATCATCACATCCACTTCCCCCGCTTTCGCCCTCATCATCTGATCGTATCGTTCTCCTGCGGACAGCCGGGAATTCATAACAGATACCCGGTCTTTAAATCTTCTGTAAAATCTCATCACAGTCTGGTAAGTTAATGCGATCTCGGGAATCAGAACGATCGCCTGCTTCCCCTTATCTACAACAGACTGTATCATTTCCATATAAACTTCTGTTTTGCCGCTGCCCGTAACTCCATGGAGCAAATATGTTTTTCGGATTCCGTTTTCATAATCCTTACAGAAACGCATAATCGCACGTTTTTGCTCCTGCGTATAAATAATCTCCTTCTTTTGAATATTTTCCGCATGAACCGGATTACGATACACCTGCTCTGATTCTACGGCAAGAACATGCTGTTCTTCCAGCGCGCGTATCACCGTGGCAGTAATATTAAGCTTCTTTCTGACAAGTTCATAATCTAAAAGCGGATCGTCAAGAAGCGCCGCCATCAGACGCGCCCTCGCTTTCTGATTCTTTTCCAGATAATAATGAAGCTGTTTTTCCCCCGTCTCCCGGTCGATCAGCAGTCTGAGCCGCTTTTTTACCTTTATATTTTCTTTTTCTTTGATAGGAAGGACCGTTTTCAAAGACTGCAGCATCGTTCCGCCATAATTCGACTTCATCCATGCCGCCAGCGCGATCAGCTTCGCCTCGATTTCCACGCCGCTTCGCGATATATCAGCGATCTCTTTCACTTTTGAAATATCATAATCACATGTCTTTGACAATGCGGTTACATATCCTTTTGTCTTACGGTTTCCTTTTCCGAAAGGTACGACCACCGCCATCCCCGCTTCCACTTCATGTTCCAGCCGCTCGGGGATCCGGTATTGAAAGATCTTATCCAGTTTTTCATGTTGAATATCTATGATTACATCCGCAAACAATCTCTGTCCCCTTGTCTTTCCTAATTTTCCCTGATTTCCTCAAGTACCTCTGCGATCAGCGTTCTTTCATCCATCGGGTATTTGACTCCTTTGATCTCCTGATAATCTTCATGACCTTTTCCGGCCAATACGATCACATCTCCAGACTGACCATGTTCGATGGCATATTTGATCGCTTCTTTTCTGTCGCAGATCTCCACATATGCCCCGTCAGTCTTTGCGATTCCGACTTTGATATCATTGATAATCTCCTGTGGTTCTTCAAAACGCGGATTATCCGAAGTAATGATCGTAAGATCCGCCAGACGTCCCGACACTTCACCCATCTCATATCTTCTGTCTTTTGAACGGTTTCCGCCACATCCGAACACACATACAAGACGTTTCGGTTCATATTCTTTCAGTGTTGTCAGCAGGCTCTCCAGACTCATCGCATTATGTGCATAATCGATCATCAGCGTAAAATCATCCGATACTTTTATCATCTCAATACGCCCTTTGACATGCGCTGTTTTAAGCGCTTCTGTTATTTTCTCAGACGACACACCGAAATGACGGCACACCGCGATCGCAGTCAGCGAATTATACACGCTGAATTTTCCGGGGATATCGATCTCCACATCAAAATCAGCCTTCCCCGCCACATGATACGAAACGCCTAAATATCCCGGCTTCGATACGAGATTTACATTCTCCGCTCTCAAATCTGCTTTCGGAGAAAAACCGAAAGTTTCCACTTTACATGTCGCGCCTCGGAAAATATCTTCATAATAAGGATCGTCTATATTGGCAATGCCAAGTTTGCACTGTTGAAACAGCATTGCTTTGCACCGTTTATAATCTTCAAAGTCTTTATGTTCATTCGGACCGATATGATCTTTTCCGAGATTCGTAAAAATACCGATCTCAAACGGAATTCCCGCCGTTCTGTGAAGCATAAGTCCCTGAGAGGAAACTTCCATAACAACACTGTCGCAGCCTTCTTCAACCATCTGCGCAAAATACTGCTGGATCGTAAACGATTCCGGCGTCGTATTTGCCGCAGGGATCTTCCGGTCTCCGATGATCGCTTCGATCGTACCGATAAGTCCTACTTTATGTCCGACACCTTCTAAGATAGACCTGATCAGATATGTTGTCGTCGTCTTTCCTTTCGTTCCGGTAATTCCGATCACTTTCAGCTTCTCTGCCGGATATCCGAAATACGCCGCAGACATCAGCGCCAGTGCATATCTCGTATTTTCCGCTTTGATCACCGTCACCCCTTTCGGCGCTTCGATATCCCGTTCTGCTATGATCGCCGCCGCGCCTTTTTTTGCCACATCCGAAACATATTGATGCCCGTCAAAAGCCGCTCCGCTGATACAGACAAAAACAGATCCGCTTTCTACTTTTCTTGAGTCATTGGCAAGCGTTGTCACTTCTGTTTCGACACTGCCTTGAACAACCTCATATTCTAACCGTTCTAATAATTTGCTTAATTTCATACTCTGGCCCTCCCGATTTTATTTTCCTTTTGAAAATCGACCTTTTGACACCTTTATAGAATAACACAAGAAGCGTTTTGTTGCAAAACAAACGTTTTTACTATATAATTAACCGGTATGTGTGCATTTTCGGTGACATCAGTCCCGCTTTGTCGTTCTCACACCGAAATGTGCCTAAACTGTCTGCATTCGCAGTACGCGATCGTCAATCATATAAGCGATATTGACACAGCAAACATGACTTTAGGAAAGAGAGGGAAAACTATTGTTCACAGATTTTATTACAAACATGATCAACTCGCTGAGCGAGCTGCTCTACAGCCACATTTTGATCATACTGCTTCTCGGAGCGGGAATCTTCTTTACGATCAAAACAAAATTCGTACAGATCCGTATGTTTATCGAATCTCTGCGCGTTGTCGCACAGCCGGGCAGCGATAAGAACGGACTTTCTTCCTTTCAGGCTCTTATGGTATCAACCGCTTCCAGAGTCGGAACAGGAAACATCGCCGGAATCTCAACAGCGATCTGCCTTGGCGGATCAGGCGCAGTGTTCTGGATGTGGCTTACGGCTATTCTCGGAAGCGCATCTGCATTTATCGAAAGTACGCTTGCTCAAATTTACAAACACAAAGCAAAGGACGGAAGTTCTTACGGAGGTCCTGCATATTATATTCAGGCCGCTTTGAAGAAGCGTTGGATCGGCGTCCTTTTCGCAGTTGTTTTGATCCTGACTTATATGGGAGGATTCAACCTTGTAGCTTCATTTAACATTGCGGATTCCTTCCGTGTCTATTCTTTCTTCGATCCGAAATGGACTCCGCTCATTGTCGGAGCGATCCTTGCGGTTGTATTTGCTTTGGCTGTATTCGGAGGAAGTAAAAAGATCTCACAGATTACGGAAGTGCTTGTTCCGGTTATGGGTATCTTTTACCTTGCAGTTTCTTTATTCATCATCCTGAAACATTATCAGCTTGTTCCTGTCATGTTCACAAGCATTTTCAATAATGCATTTGACGTACAGGCCATCTTCGGAGGGTTTGCCGGATCCTGCGTTATGCACGGTATCAAAAGAGGACTGTTCTCCAACGAAGCCGGTGTCGGTTCTGCTCCGAATGCAGCGGCAAGCGCGGCAGTCTCCCATCCGGTAAAACAAGGACTTGTGCAGATGCTTTCTGTATTCATCGACACTATCCTGATCTGCTCCGCAACAGCGTTCATGCTTCTTTGTTCCGGCGTAGAGCCGACTTCTAAATTGGCAGGAATGCCATGGGTTCAGGCAGCGGCTTCCAGCTCGCTTGGCAGTTTCGGTACGATCTTTATTACGATCGCACTTTGCCTGTTTGCCTTTACAACGCTGATCGGAAACTTCTACTATGCGGAAATGGGGCTGAAATTCCTCTGCGGCAGAAAACCGCCGAAAGCAGTGATCAATACATTTCGTATTATCGCCGCCGCCATCGTACTTGCAGGCGCGACAATGGAATTCAGCATCGTATGGAACACAGCGGACGTACTGATGGGATTGATGGCTTTAATCAACCTTCCTGTCATCCTCATCTTATGCAAACCGGCAATTCAGGCTATGAACGACTATACAAAGCAGAAAAAAGCCGGAAAAGATCCAGTCTTTAAAGCTGCCGATATCCAGTTAAAAGACAAAACAGATTTTTGGAATTAAAGAGAAACCGGGACAGTCGATCTGACTTTCCCGGTTTTTGAATATTGAACACCTTTTATTTATATCGTTGTTTTCTTATTTTATAACTCTGTTATTTTCTTGCATACATATCTTAAGATCTTTCTCAAGTCTTCGATCGTTACTTTTTCGTCTCCTGTCACATCTCCGGCTTTCATCTGTGTTTCCGTCAGATCGGTCTTTTTACAAATATATCTCAACGCAGTGCGGACGTCTCCGACATCGACTTTACTGTTGGCATCCACATCGCCTCTGATATAGTCCTGCGGCTGATTCAGTTCGTCGATCTTTGCAAGAAGTGTTTCACACTTTGTTTTTACTTCTGCAAGAATTGTCTTCTCTTCTTCCGCTGCATTTTCAACTGCTGTTACCGCGTCTTTCAATGTGTTTTGCACTAACGCTTTGTCTGTAACCTTTACTGTGTCCACAGACAGATGCGAGATCCTTTTCTGAAGGTCGGAACAAGGATTGATCGTTATTTTGCAGCTTGTACTGTTTCCTCTACGATCCTCTGCTATGATCGTGTACTCTTTCTTCTGATTCTTTTGATTATCTGCGGAAAGATAGATTTCCTCTTCTGCTTTTTCCCCGTTTACAGTAACAGATAAAAGATCATTGTCGGCATCACTTATCGTCACTTTTTGTGTGGCATAATAATTTCCGTTATTTTCCACTCCCGCAATGATCGGAGATGTACCCTTTGGTTCTTCATACTCTGTTGAAGCAATCTTCAAAACAGAGTTATCTCCTGTTCCATACAAATCTTTCGTCGATTCGTCATATTCAAACGTAATAGCGTCATCATAATAAACAGTATTAAATACATAACCGTTTTCAACGCTTCCGTTTTCCTTATCCCATGCCATGAACAGACCGCCGTACTCACCTGCTGTTCCCTTGTCGCTGTTCGTCACATCCACGAGATAATTTCCTTCTCCGATCGTCACGATATTCCACATATGCGGTCCTTCTCCCGTACCGCCTCTCATCACGCCGGTTACGCTGCAGCAATTATATCCCGGATCGAGAAAATCGCTCATATCGCATAAATACTGAAATGCTTTTGCGTATCCCTCGCATACGACATTCGTACTTTCATCTCCGTCAAATACATAGATCATCTGCCACGGATCTCCGTAAACGACACCCGGTTTCACAGCGTCATAATTATACGATGTCAGATCACAGATTTCTTCTTTATAAGATTCCATCTTCTCATAATCTTTTTCGGCTTTATGCTTCTCTATGATTTTTCGCGCGTTCTCCGCCGCCGAACTGGCTGCCCCTGTCTTCTTGCTGTCAACCGTACACTTCGTCTTGTATTTCTGTTCGATGTCCGGTCCTGCGTAAGCATCCGCAGCCGGGAGATTTATATCAATCTCCACGACTTCCCGTCCCGAAATTCTGCCGTCAAACCATGTAGACGCCGTTTTATTATACCAGTACAGATCATACGGACAGTCCGCAAGAAGCGCCGCAATCACTTTACTTAAACTAAATCCTTTAAATGTATTGCCTTCATATGTAATCCCCTGCCCCGCAACGGAAATCGTAAATTTCGTAGATACATACTGTTCCGACGGTTCGCTTCCGTCCGCTGCTTTTCCGTCCGCGATATTAGCGGCTATTTTTTTCAGTTCATTATATACATATTTGTCCGCTCCGGTTAAAACATTCTGCCCGATATTGCCGTAAACCGCAGGCGTACGATAGCTTTCGCTCTCTTCACCGTAAAATGTCTGTTCTACATACCGAGCAAACAACTCCTCGTTTCCGGGAACTTGATCTGCTCTCGGAATGATGCTCTCTCCTTGAATCTGAGCAGCTTTACTATCCACTGTAAGTTCCTCTGCCTGAACTGTTTCCGTCATTCCTGCCGCCATCGGCGATGCCGCAAGCATTGTCGCCGCAAGAACAAGACTGACCCCGCCTCGTACTTCCTTTTTCATTTTCCGCCTCCATAAACTTCTTCCATCTTTTTTCATCTGCCTGTAAAACACTTTACACGACTATGCAATTTTATCACAAATTCAGTTCACTTAAAAGATGATCGACACATCATTTTATTTTTTGTACACTATTTAAACATTTCTTTTATTTTCATAGTTTTTTCAAGAAACTTTTCTCCGGCTTATGTGCAATATAACAAATCATCCCCATATCATCTCGATCACCTGCTCAAGATCTTCCGCTTGTTTCCATAGAAATTGTTTTACTTCTTTCGGAGGCTGCACAAGATCGGGAACAACGATCACGCGCATACCTGCCGCATGTGCCGATACCGCTCCTGAAGGCGCGTCTTCCAAAGCGACCGCATCTTCCGGCTCGATCCCGATACTTTTACACGCTTTCAGATAAATCTCCGGCGAAGGCTTTCCTTCCTTCACTGTATCCCCGAACACTTTGCCGTCAAAATAATCGTACAATCCCGCTCTTTTCAAAGACTGCTCTGCGTGTATCTGCCGCGAGGACGTTGCAAGTCCGATCATACATCCATGGCTTTTTGCGGCGTTCAGCAATTCCGAAGCGCCTTTTTTCACCGCTATTCCTTCTTTATCCGCAATCTTATAATAATATTCCCGTGTCATTTGCGCAAATCGATCCATCGGAAAATCCAAATCGACGTTCGTCTTGAAATATTCTGTCCGCCTCTTCAAGTTAAATCCGACTGTATTATAGATGTGATCTCCGAAGTTTTCATATCCAAGTTCTTTTCCCGCATAATCCCAAGACCGTTTTACAACTTTTTCCGAGTCAAGAAGAAGTCCGTCCATGTCAAAAACCAGCCCCTTCACAGAGACCGGTTTTTTCTTAATCAAGAGTCGCACTCCTGCACTGTTCACATTTTCCTGCGGGCTGCTCCGCCTCTTTTTGCTCTTCCTGACTGCGAAACGTCACCGTTCCCGCCGAAGCATCCATTCCGTCAACGATTGCCAGAGACTCAAGCTGAAAACCGAGGTTGCGGATGATCCTTCCTCCCGACTGAAAGCCTTTTTCAATCGCGATCCCGATTCCTTCTACTGTCGCGCCTGCGGACTGAACGATCTGGATCAATCCCTGGAGAGCGCATCCGTTCGCAAGAAAGTCATCGATAATAAGAACATGATCTTCCGGCGTCAGGAATTTTTGAGATACGATCACATGATTTCTGCATTTGTGTGTAAATGACTCCACTTCCGCTACATACATTTCTCCGTCAAGATTGATACTCTGCGATTTCTTTGCAAACACAACCGGCACATCAAAATGCTGTGCCGCCACGCAGGCAATACCGATCCCCGACGCTTCGATCGTCAAAATTTTATTAATCGGCTTGTTCGCAAAACGTCTCTTAAATTCAGCCCCCATCTGATCCAACAGCTTAATGTCCATCTGATGATTCAGGAAGCTGTCTACTTTCAATACGTTTCCTTCTTTCACAACCCCGTCTTTTACAATGCGTTCTTCTAAAAAATTCATCTTCTGCTCCTCTCGTTTTCCTGCCTGTGCAGATTATTTTTCCATCTTATTCTTCCATATCGGTTCTTTCTTCTTCGTCGCCGCCTTCCGCCTTTTCATCAAATACACGGAACACTCTTCTTAATATACAGGAATTAATAAAAGCAAGAACACCTGTTCCCGCCAAGATCCAGACCGGAATCGTAAGCATAAGGATTCCCGTATTCCACCACGACAAAATAACCGCTCCGACTGTCAGCGCTGTCATCAAAATTGTATAAGGTAATTTTGCCACCGTTAAAAGAAGCGCATTTTTCAGCGTAGCCCCTATCGTATTTTCATATCTTGCAGTCAGCGCAAATGAATAAATCGTTACTGAAATCAAAAAAAATGCAAGCAGTAAAAAAATACTTTTAAACACCATTCCCAGTGTCCCCGGCATCATTTCCGATATTCTGTAATCAACAAAACAAACGCCTCCGCACAAAAGCAATATAAGCCATATGATTGTACTTTGCTTAAAATTCGACTTAAATGCATGAAGAAACCCTTTAAATATATAACCTTCTTCATTTTTTACAAGTTTCAGCATTACTGTATACAACGCTGTTGTCGATGCTCCGATCGTAATGATCGGCAGTGAGCAAACAAGCCACAAAACATTCAGACACACGATATCGCAAATCTTTGAAAGCACACGCATAATACCGCTGTCAGTAACATCACCCCGCATGATCCGCCTCCCGTTTTTTCTATTGTAAACTACAGTATAGCACAGAAAAGCCTGTATGGCACAGGCTTTTCACATCTTCTTTCGGATATCTTTCAGATAATCACCGGAAGCGATAAAAGATGCGTTCCGGAATCGCAAGCAGCCGTCAAATTCCCGGGAAAGTCCGGGATTCGGCTCTTCGCCGTTACAAAAAAACAGTCCAACCACAACGGCTGAAACCGGCTGAACTGTTACGATAAAAAAATAGAGCGGGTGATGGGAATCGAACCCACGTATCCAGCTTGGAAGGCTGGTGTTCTACCATTGAACTACACCCGCGTCATCTCTGACACAAGTAGTATACTACCACATGATAAAGATAATTGCAAGAACTTTTTTAATTTTTTTCATTTTCTTTTTTTCATTTTTTATTTGCCTTTTTATTGAATCTTTGTTATAAAATTAAATAGATTTTCACAAATCGAAATTATATAAAGGAAAATATTCCGAATAACCAAAAAGGAGTTGTGTTACTTGAATTTATCACAAATTGCACGTTTACAAGCTTTAAAAAAACACCTGGAAACTTTTCGTAAAAATCACCCGAAATTTCCTTCTTTTTTGAACGCGGTGTCTCATAACGCTTTGGAAGAAGGCACAGTGATCGAAATCAGCGTCACATCGCCTTCCGATAAAAATTATGTTACAAACATAAAATTGAGGCAGGATGATCTGGACTTTCTTCGCGAACTGCAGTCTCTGAATTCCAAATCATAATTTCCCGGCGAAGAGCCGCACATCAGCAAAAACCGGAAGCGCCAAAAGGCACATTCCGGTTTTTGTTTTATCTGTTTTATTTATTTCGCTATTTTCAGGTTCTCATACCGTTTCTCGATAAACTGATCCGGGAAATACTCATCTAACTTTTCAGCGATAATCCCGTTTCCTTCTTTTCCTTCCTGACGTTCTCCGTAACGCGCCAAAGCGGCAAATGACAGCGCCATATCCGCCGTCAGAACGACAAGCAGCAAGGAGCAGATGATACGTCCCGCCTTTTTCGGCAATCGTTCGATCTGTCTTGACAAAAACGGGTAAACCGCTTTCATCCAGATAACAGCGGCAAATCCCCAGAAGAAACAATACAGCAGATTAATTCTTCCTCCCAGATTAAACGGGATCTTACTATAATCCCAGAACACTGTTCCAAAGGCAATCTCCGTAAAAACACTGCATATGTATTCATATGCGCCCCCGAGTATTGTTCCGAAAAGGAATATAAACCAATTACTCTTATCACGGTATCTATATAAAATCCATGTCAGAAGTGCACATGCAATTCCCCACACGATACTGAACTGACCAAACACAAGACTGCTGCGGCTCATAAGACGCCCGGTTGTAATAAGGCAGAATATCGTCTCTACTATATCCCCGATAAACGCTCCGATGATAAACAGACTCGCCAGTTTAAAAAATCCGCATCCTTCCGCAAATTTTTCTTCCTGTTCAGCATCTTTTTCAGTCTCAATATTCGGAAATGCCGTTACCAGTCTTTTCTGGATCCGTTTTGTCAGAGCGTTTTCAAGAAATTTAGACGTTTTCTGCAGCTCTTCCGTAATCTGCTCGATCCGACCTTTCTTTCTTTTCAATTCAAGAACCGCAATTCCCGAACCGAGGCTGTCCGCAATAAGCAGACCTAAAAACACCCATAAGATCACTTCTCCGATCAGATGGGGTATCATATTGACAAGACCGCAAAAAAACGGATTCAAAAAGTAGATCATCAGTACACTGCACACGCCCCATAAAGCAGATACCCGCAGACAAATGTAACCGTCCAGATGAAATTTCTGATCTGAATAATCCCACCACTTTTTATGCAGTATCTTTTCCATCAGCCTTCCCGTAATATATTCTACGAACGAAGTAACGATCATTCCGCCGATAAAAAGAAAGATCAGATTTTCTTTTAATTCCGGCAAAAACACCGCCACCGCCACCGCTCCCGTTCCGTAGATCGGGCAGAGCGGTCCCGCGATAAATCCCCTGTTGACAAACTTGTGCCTGTTAACCGCCGCAACGATGACCTCGCCGCACCATCCGATAAATGAATAAATAAAAAAGATCCATGCCAGTTCATATATTGTGTTTACCATATTTTCTCTTTTGAATTCCTTTCCCGCACATCTTTTTTGCAAAGACGCAGTTTCAGATGCACCTTCGATAAAAATAATCCCCCCCGGACACGGTTTTATACGAAACACTCACTCCTGCCCGGGAGGCACCGCTTTATGCGATGCGTTCTTTTCTATCCGAGCACATCTTTATACAGGGCATGTTTTTCCAATGCCTCCGTGATTTTGACCATATCGGACAGATCTCCGATCATGATAACGCCTGCAAGGCGGTTGTTTAAAAAGTAATATTTACTGTATCTTCCTTTTCCCATATCTTTAAATTCTGCCGTCTTATAAAGCAGATTCGGATTTTTCCCGTTATCTCCGGCTGCGAAAAGTGCTGTGTTCATCCCATGGAATGTCAATGTCGGAGCTGTCGCCGCATACTCAATCTGATCGCCTGCCGCATTTGCGCCCGCGATACGTCCCTGTTCGGAAGCCTCCGGCCAAACAGCATAGTTTGCCCCGTTAAATTCCGCACAGTCACCGCATGCATATACGTTCGGAACACTCGTTTCCATCCGTTCGTTCACTTTAACGGCACGGTCGGTATCAAGTCCGATTTCCTTAGCCAATGCTGTATTTGCACGCACTCCCGCCGATACAACGACAACTTCCGCAGGAATCACCTGACCGTCAGATAAGCGGACTCCCGATACATGTCCGTCTCCTTCCACTGCTTCCACGGAAACGCCCGTACTGATCTTCACGCCGCTCTTTTCGGCGAACATCTTCAAAATGTCCGAAGCGTTCTCGTCAAGCTGACGTCCCATAAGAATCGGAGCAGCTTCTAACACTTGTACATCAATCCCCGCTTTTTTCAGTTCCCAGGCAGCTTCCAGACCAAGTACACCGCCTCCGATCACAACTGCTTTCGCCGCATGTTCCATCATTTTTTCCAGTTTTTCCACATCTGCAAGGCGACGGATCGCAACTACTTCCGGCAAAGAACTTCCTTCGATCGGAGGTATAAAGCACTCGCTTCCAAGTGCATAGATCAGTCTCGTGAAATGCACTTTCTCTCCGCTTTCAAGAATCACTTCTTTTTCATTTACATCGACAGACGCCACTTTCTTTCCTAACATTTGGAACACTTTGTTTTCTTCATACCATGACGGATCTACGATCGCGATCTGATCCGCGCTCAATCCTGCCACGATCGACTTTGTCAGCATCGGACGGTTGTATGCCGGATACTCTTCATCGGAAATGATCGTAACAGCTCCCGTTTTATCACGTTCCCTTATCGCCTTGGCAGCGTTAAATCCTGCCGTTCCGTTTCCGAGGATAACATAATATTCTTCTGTATTATTCAAAACGGTGCTTTCTTCTGCTTCAACTTCTATAAAATTCTCTTTTCCGACTCCGCACACCGGACATATCTCGATCGAAGAATCGAAAATTTCTCCGCAGACAAGACATTTCACAAGCGTTCTGGCGCCTTTTTTCTTCGGCTTTACAGGTTCTTTATTCTGCACGATGCACCCGAACTGATATCCGTACTCATAAGCGCTCACAAGATCCGCTTCCGATGGTTTAAACCGAACACGGAATCCTTCCGATACTTTCATTTTCAGTTGTTTCAGACGCTGCGTAATATTCGGCACTCCTTCTCCGCTCCAACCGTAGCTTCCGAATGCGCCGGCATATTTTCCTCCGTGAGTAGCCGGAAACATTGCGAGTGTAAGATCCCATATCGGCTTGAGCGCTTCTCCGACAATCGTAGGAGTTCCAAGCAATATTCCGTCCGCAAACAAAAGTTCTTCGTTCACTTTCTCCGCGTCTGCCTCAACCATGTCATAAGACCTGACGTCGATATCGCCGCTGTCTTTGACTCCTTCCGCGATTTTTTCCGCAAGCATCTTCGTGTAGCCATATGCGCTCACATACGGGATAATAACTGTTTTTTTCTCATTCGGATTGACCACTGTCGACCATTCTCTGTATTGCTTCATAACCTGTCTGATCCGATCTCCTACGAGAACCGGTCCGTGCCCCGTACAGATCATGGAAATGTCCATTGTTTCAACACGGTCGAGAGCTTTAAGCATAAAAGGTTTGAACGGTCCGATAATGCAGTCATAATAATATTTCAAAGCACTTTGATAATCCGCCTCATTTTTAATCTCACTTGATACGACTTCCGGGAGACAGTAATGTGCACCGAAAGAATCACATGTTACAAGAATCTGTTCTTCCTCAATAAAAGTGTACATCGTATCCGGCCAATGAAGATTCGGAACAAACAAAAACTCAAGCGTCTTATTTCCGATCGTCATCTTCTCTTTATCCCTTGCCGGAATGCCGACAAAATCCCGGTTTACGATCTCTTTCAGGAAACCGAGCGCACATCCCGTAGCGATCACCTTCATCTGCGGACTATAATCGAGAAGGCGTTCTACGCTTCCGGCATGATCCGGCTCTGTATGACTTACAACAAGATAATCGATTTTCCGAATGTCGATCACTTCTTGAAGATGTTCCAAATATTCGTCAAAAAACTTCGCTTTTGCAGTCTCGAAAAGAACTGTTTTGTCCCCCGCCTTCATCACATAAGAATTATAAGTTGTACCGAATTCCGTATACATGATAATATCAAATACTCTGAGTTGATCGTCAATAATACCTGTCCAATAAAAATCATCTCTTAATTTCAAACTTTTCATTTTCTGCCTCCTCTTTTTCTTTTTTATGAAACTCCGTTTTTCTTGCAAATATCCGCCAGACAGCACTTCTCACAGTACGGCTTTGTCCTTGCCGTACACACATCCCGCCCGTGGAAGACAAGCCTGTGACAGAAATCGCTTCCCTCCTGAGGAGGAATGATCTTCCACAATGCCATCTCGACCTTTTTCGGTTCTTTTATCCCATCTACGAGTCCGATCCGGTTTACAAGCCGGATACAATGCGTATCTGTCACAATCGCAGGTTTCCCGAACACATCGCCCATGATAAGGTTTGCGCTTTTTCTTCCGACTCCCGGAAGTTTCATCAGCGCGTCAAAATCATCCGGCACTTTCCCTTCATACTCATCCCGGATCATCTTCATACAGCCGCTGATATCGCGCGCCTTACTTCTGCCAAGACCGCACGGACGCACAATTTTCTCAATCTCATCTACATCCGCTTCCGCCAAAGCTTCCACTGTCGGATATTTTTCATATAACCCTTCCACCACTACATTGACACGGGCATCTGTACACTGTGCCGCAAGCCGCACGCTGACAAGCAGTTTCCATGCCTGATCATAATCAAGCGTACAGCCGGCGGACGGATATTCTTTTTTCAGCCGCTCGATCACCTGTAACGCACGCTGCTTTTTTGTCATCTTTTGTGTCCCTCCGCTATCATTTCTCATCCATATGTTTTCTCAGTTCGGCAAGAGCTTCCGAAAATCTTTTTGACACAGCCGTCGGATTGCCTTTCAAATGTCTTGCTGCACGGATATAGCTTCTGTCTGTTCTGTCGTGCATCTTCGTCATCTCCCGGGAAATATTTTTCTTGATCTTCGCGTATTCTTCCCGTTTATCTTCGCCGATCAATTCGTCAACCTTTGATGGAAATTCTTCCTTCATCAACAGTTCCGCCCTCTCCGACAATCTTGCAAGGAGACGCTGTCTCTCTTCACGCCTTGCATGAACACGCGCCAGATATTCTTCTTTGCGTGAATTGATTTGTTCGCGGCGTTTCTTCTTTTGAACTTTGATCTCTTCTTTGTATCCCTCTACCATCTCTTCTGCGCGCTGACGGTAACTGTCCATATGCTCTTCTGCCAGTTTTTTGTAATCTTCCGCCATTTCTTCCGCACGTCCGCGGTAATCCTCTACATGTTCTTCTACACGCCTGCGATAATCTTCTACAAACTCACCTGCACGCTGTCGATAATCTTCCACAAACTCACCTGCGCGCTGTCTGTAATCTTCCACAAATTCTTCAGAAGCGACTTTTAATTTCTCCTGTATCTTCCTGATCTGTTTTTTGCTTTCTTCAAGCTGTGCAAGAATCCGCTTCAGATCCATCGCATCATTAAACGACTGCGTCACATCGACCGCCGCCGCAACAGTCAGCACAAATGCGATACCCTCCGCAATAAGCGTCGGAATCTTCAGCACCGCTCCCTCGATCGGTACATGGACAAACTTAACAAGCAAAACGGAAAACAATCCCCACCCCAAAGACGAGGTAAGACAAATATATCCGTTCAGATTAAATTTCTGATTGCTGTAATCCCAGTATTTCACATTGAAAAGTCTCTCCATAACCGCCCCTGTAACGTATTCCAGCAGCGTTGCTCCAACCATGCCGAATAAAAAGATCAACGGAATGCTGTCTCTGACTCTGATCGTACTGATCAAGACCGCAAGCGCTCCGAATCCATAGATCGGCAGCATCGGCCCGTACATAAATCCGCGGTTTACCCAGCGGCGTTTCCGCACAGAAACAAAACAGCATTCCCATACCCAGCCGATAAAACTGTAAATGAAAAAGAACAATACCCATTGTGTCAGATGATATGACTGCATGTTTATTTCTCCTCGATCGCTGTAATCAGGTCAACTCTTCTTTGATGACGTCCTCCTTCAAACTCGGCGTCAAGCCATGTCTCTACGATCATTTTCGCAAGCTCCGCTCCTACCACACGAGCTCCGAACGCCAGGATATTACAGTTATTGTGCACTCTTGCCATCTTTGCCGTAAACGGCTCGCTGCAAACCGCGGCGCGGATTCCTTTTACTTTATTTGCCGCAAGAGAAATTCCAAGACCTGTTCCGCAGATCAGGATTCCCTGTTCAACCTCGCCTGCTGCCACTGCTCTTGCCACGATTTCCCCGTAGACCGGATAATCACAGCTCTCGCTTGAATTTGTTCCGTAATCTACTACTTCATGTCCTTTTTCTTTCAGAAAATTAATGATTTCCGCCTTTAATTCTAATGCTGAATGGTCATTTCCGATTCCGATCTTCATATTCTTCTCCTTTTCTTTTCCGCTTTATTTTATTTACATGCTTCTTTACAATAAAATTGATTTCTCTATCATCATAACAAATCCGGCGCTGTGATTCAATAAACCTAATTTACAAAACGCTCTTTAGAAAGCCGGTTCTGTCAAACAATTTTTATAAAAATATTTCCTCAAGTTGTTCCGGTTTCCCGGCGCGATAAGTCGCATCCGCTTCTGTTTCCGGTTCGCCCCATACCGCATGAACGCAATCCACTCCCGCATTGAGGGCGCATGCCATATCTGAAGCGCTGTCTCCGATATAGACGGTTTCTTCTTTCCGCGCTCCTGACAGTTCCATATATTTCAGCAGCGGCTGTGCCGACGGTTTATGCTCTTTCGTATCATCGGCACATATGCATACCGAAAAATATTTTCGTATCGGAAGCTGATCCAGGACAAGCTCCAGTTCCTCGCGTGTTCTTGATGTTACGACACCAAGCGTACTTCCTTTTTTCTCCAGTTTTTCCAGAAGTTCTTCTATTCCGTCAAAAATGCGGATCATATCGATGTTCTTCTCTTCATTTGCCACCCACATTTCGACTGCGCCCGGGATTTTTTCTTCTTCCACCCCGAGAAGATGCATATTTTTCACAGATGTATTAGCCAGCACAAACTTCAGATCTTCTATCTCGTACCGCTCTCCTTTTACTGTCATGAGCATCTCCTGCAATGAATATAATATGCAGTCTCTCGTATCGATCAGTGTTCCGTCCACATCAAAGACAATATGTCTGTATTTTGCCATTCCTATACCTCCCGCTGCCTTCTCAAATCTTTTTTCTTCTCTTTCTTTTTTCGTTTTTCAGGAAATTCCTCTCATCGTAAGCTGTATCCTCTTCTTTTTCATATCCACGCTCATCACCTTTACATCCACAACGTCTCCGACGCTCACTGCCTCAAGGGGATGTTTGATATAACGGTCTGTAATCTGGGAAATATGTACGAGACCGTCCTGATGAACTCCGATATCCACAAACACGCCGAAATCAATGACGTTTCGCACCGTTCCTTTCAATATCATTCCTTCTTTTAAATCTTTCATGTCCAGTACGTCCGTTCTAAGAATCGGTTTTGGCATCTCGTCACGCGGGTCGCGCGCAGGCTTTTCCAATTCTTTTACGATATCGCGCAGGGTGATCTCGCCGATTCCTAATTCTTCTGCCGTCGCTTTATAGTCTTTTATCGTAAGAGATAATCCCGCCAGATTATGAGCCGCCACATCTTCCGGTGAATACCCCTGCTTTTGCAAAAGGCCTTTTGCCGCTTCATATGATTCAGGATGGACGCCCGTACCGTCAAGCGGATTCTCTCCGTCGCGGATTCTCATAAATCCCGCACATTGTTCAAACGCTTTCGGCCCAAGTTTCGGCACTTTCAGAAGTTCTCTTCTGCTCGTAAACTTTCCGTGCTCCTCTCTGTAGGCTACAATATTTTTAGAAATCGCCGAACTGATTCCCGAAATGTACGATAAAAGCGGTGCAGACGCCGTATTCAAATCAACGCCGACTTTATTAACGCAGTCCTCTACGACTCCCCCAAGCTTTTCTCCCAGTTTCTTCTGATTCATATCATGCTGATATTGTCCGACGCCTATCGACTTCGGATCGATCTTCACAAGTTCGGCCAATGGATCTTGAAGTCTTCTCGCGATGGACGCCGCGCTTCTTTGACCTACATCAAACTTCGGGAATTCCTCGCTTGCAAGCTTACTTGCCGAGTAGACAGAAGCTCCCGCTTCATTGACGATCACATACTGAACCTGCTCAGGTATCTCTTTCAAAAGTTCCACGATAAACTGTTCTGATTCACGGGAAGCAGTTCCGTTTCCAAGCGAAATAAGTGAAATATGATATTTCGGAATGATCTTCTTTAGCAAGTCCTTACTCGCTTTGATCTTCTGCGGAGTCGTCGGGGCTGTCGGATAAATAACCGTAGTTCCGATCACCTTTCCCGTCGGATCGACAACCGCCAGTTTACATCCCGTACGAAACGCCGGATCCCATCCAAGCACTACTTTCCCCGCGATCGGCGGCTGCATGAGAAGCTGGTGCAGATTTTTCCCGAATACGTCGATCGCTCCGTCTTCCGCTTTCTCCGTCAGTTCGTTTCTTATCTCCCTTTCGATCGCAGGCTCGATCAGACGTTTGTAACTGTCCTCGACAACTTCTTTTAAGACCGAAGTCGTATACGGATTATCATTTACGATCGTCTTTTTCTCTAAATATCTCAGAATATCTTCCTCCGGAGCCTCTACTTTGACCGTCAGTATTTTCTCTTTCTCACCGCGGTTCAGCGCAAGAATCCGATGTCCGGCAAGCTTTTCAACCGATTCTTCAAATTCGTAATACATCTCGTAAACAGATTCTGTCTCCGGATCTTTTGCCGCAGAAACGACTTTTCCTTTTTTCATCGTCGTTTTTCTGATCCATGTACGATAATCCGCATTATCGGAAATGATTTCCGCAATAATGTCTTTTGCTCCGGCGATTGCTTCTTCCTCTGTCTTTACTTCTTTTTCTTCCGAAATATATTGCTTTGCGGTTTCTTCCAAAGGTTCTTTTGCCTGCTGCAGCATGATATACGCTGCCAAAGGCTCTAATCCTTTTTCTTTCGCGATCGTCGCCCTCGTCCGCCGCTTCGGACGGTATGGCCGATACAGATCTTCCACTGTCACGAGCGTCTCAGCTAAAAGGATCTTCTCTTTGAGTTCTTCTGTCATCTTTCCCTGCTCTTCAATGCTCGAGATCACCTGCTCTTTCTTCTCTTCCAGATTTCTCAGATAGAGAAGTCTTTCATGAAGCTTCCTAAGCTGCTCGTCGTTGAGTGACCCGGTCGCTTCTTTTCTATATCTCGATATAAACGGGATCGTATTCCCTTCATCGATCAAAGTTACCGCCGCGTCAATCTGCCAGCGGTTCACATCAAGTTCTTCTGTCAGTTTTTGATTGATATCCATTTATAAAAATCCTCTCTCTAAATTAATTCATAAACAGCATTATACATAGTTTACCACACACATACATTCCATTCCACCTTTTCCCGCGAACTTTACACGACTGCTTTGCATTATTGACCAGTCTTGTCTGTCTTTGTTATAATATATGGCTGAACTGACGCAATGCAAAAACAGACATGCGAAACCCGGCATATAAAAATTGCCGCCTCGTTTTGCGCGCCGAAACGAAATGGAGAAGTTATGGAACGTACGATCACATATAAAATAACCGACAGCGAACAAAACATCCGCATTGACAGTTTTCTCCGAAAGCACGGATATTCCATGCAAAATCTGACACTTCTTAAAAAAATGCCCAAAAGCATTTTAAAAAACGGAGAATGGTCTTATATGCAAACAACACTTCAGGCAGGAGATATTCTGACTGTCCGCATTCAGGAAGAAACTTCCTCCCCGAATATTCCCGCTGTCAATCTGCCGATCGATATTGTCTATGAAGATGAAGATATCATAGTGATAAACAAAGCTGCCGGAATGCCGATCCACCCTTCTCTTAACAACTATCGAAACTCTCTTGCAAACGCACTGATGTGGTATTATGAACAGCAAAATAAACCTTTTATTTTCCGCTGTACAAACCGTCTTGACCGGGACACTTCCGGTCTGACTGTCGTTGCGAAGCATATGGTCAGCTCTAATATCTTATCTTCCATGACCGCCCGGCATCAGATCGAACGGGAATATCTCGCCATTGTACACGGACACGTCACTCCTTTTGAAGGAACGATAAATGCTCCGATCGGACGAACCGGAAGTTCTCTCATCGAACGGAAGATCGATTTTGAAAACGGCGAACATGCAGTTACCCATTACCGCACAGTTTTGGAAAAAAACGGGCTTTCACTCGTTTCTCTTATTTTAGAAACAGGCCGCACACATCAGATCCGAGTCCATATGAAACACCTCGGATTTCCTTTGATCGGAGATTATCTGTACAATCCGGATATGGAACTGATCGACCGGCAGGCGCTTCATTCTCACTGTCTTCGCTTTCTCCATCCGATAACCGGAAGACAAATGACATTTACCGCCGATCTGCCCGAAGACATGGCAAGATTGTTTGCCTGAGAACCCCTTGAAAATCATTCTTTAAAATTATTTATTTTTTATTCCAAAAAGGGTTGACATATTTCAAAACCTATAATATAATAAATTTCGCTGTGAACGAAACAGTAAATGTGCGATTAGCTCAGCTGGATAGAGCGTCTGGCTACGGACCAGAAGGTCGGGAGTTCGAATCTTCTATCGCACGTACGAAAAGAGATGTTGCTTATGCAGCATCTTTTTTATTGTAAAATAATTCTTGATCGGGCTCGGATTTTCCCCGTCGCCGACAAAAAAACTCAGAAGAACTTTCTCCTGAGTTTTTTGATATCATTTCTTATTCTGCAAACTGTTCTGACTGCGCTTTAATCAGTTCTGTATCGTCAAAGTAATTGATCTTCATTGCAGCTTTTACTTCTGCAAGTGTCTGTGCCGCAACCGCTTCCGCTTTCTCGCTTCCTTTTTTAAGCATCTCATAAACCGCCGGAATATCTTTACTGAATTCTTTTCTGCGGTTCCTGATCGGCTCTAACTCGGCCTGAAGCACATTATTCAGAAAACGTTTCACTTTCATATCTCCGAGCCCTCCGCGCTGATAATGCGCTTTCAGCTCGTCCAGATCCGAATATTCCGGCAAAAACTCTGCAAAATATTCCGGTCTGCAAAATGCATCAAGATAAGTAAATACTGTGTTTCCTTCCAGTTTTCCCGGATCTTCCACCCGGATATGAGTCGGATCGGTAAACATACTGAACACTTTCTTCTTAATCTCCTCCGGCTCTTCCGACAGATAGATACAGTTCCCGAGCGATTTGCTCATTTTCGCTTTTCCGTCAATTCCCGGAAGCCGCAGACAAGCCTGATTTTCAGGGAGAAGGATCTTCGGATCTGTAAGTGTATCCCCATATACGGAATTAAACTTATGAACGATCTCTTTTGTCTGTTCGATCATCGGCATCTGATCTTCGCCGACCGGAACCGTCGTCGCCTTAAACGCCGTAATATCCGCCGCCTGACTGATCGGATATGTGAAAAATCCTACCGGAATACTCGTCTCGAAATTACGCATTTTAATCTCTGTTTTTACAGTAGGGTTTCTCTGAAGTCTTGACACCGTCACAAGATTCATATAATAAAACGACAGTTCACATAACTGCGGAATCTGCGACTGGATAAAAAGCGTTGATTTTTCCGGATCAAGTCCGCACGCAAGATAATCCAAAGCGACTTCAATAATATTGCTGCGCACCTTTTCCGGATTATCCGCATTATCCGTCAGCGCCTGAGCATCTGCGATCATAATAAAAATATCGTCGAACTCTCCCGTATTCTGAAGCTCCACACGTCTTCTTAACGATCCTACATAGTGTCCCACATGAAGTCTTCCTGTCGGACGGTCACCTGTAAGCATAACTTTTCTCATAATGTTCATTCCCTCTCATTTCCCATTTTCGCTCCTGTCGAAAATGTTCCTGTTAAAATTAATCTATCTTTATCCTGTTTATCTTTACCGCTGCTCTTTTATTTATTATGAGCGGCAATCCGCTTCTGCTTTGAAAGTTTTTGTTTTGAGAGCTGAGGTATCATCTTCTTTTCCGGCTCATAGACGACTTTATAAAGTACATACGCCATAATCACCGCTCCGAATACGTCCAGAACAGAATGTTGTTTCAAAAACATCGTTGCAAGAATGATCAGCGCCGCCAATATGTACGCCGCATTGCAGACAGCTTTGTGTTTTTTCAGTTTTTCACTCTCATGGACGGCGATACACACGCTCAGCGTATTAAATACATGCAGACTCGGAAATACATTCGTACATGTATCCGCACGATACAGCATCCGCACCATATCCACAAATACATTATCTCTCTCAAACACGACCGGACGAAGATCCTGCCCATTCGGAAATATCGTCGATATGATCAAGAATATTGTCATACCGGTAAACATAAACTTCGCCATTTTATAAAATCCCGGTACGTCCGTAAAGAAAAAATACACAAATGCAGCCGCGATAAACGCAAACCACATCAAATACGGAATAATAAAATATTCAACAAACGGAATCCACATATCAAACTGCGTCTGGATCACATGATAGTTTGTCGTTACATGCTTTTCCAAAAGCAAAAACCACGGCATGTAGATAAAAATATACAAAAATACCCACGCATGTTTATACTTTTTCAGCCAGCTTCCGAATTTACCACTTTCTTTTTTGCCCATTACACGACTGCCCCTTTTCATATGCAATCTTTTAATCTTTGCGATTGCAACGATTATAGCACGATTTAAAATGTACAACAACCTTCTTCATAAAACATTTAGGAAACATTTATTAAATTTTCCGGCTGTTATCCTGCAATGATATGCAATTTTTCTTCCAGTATCTCCACCGATGCCTTATATCGGGAAAACGCCGCCTCTCCGTCTGTATGGATCGGAAGGCTTCGCTGCGCCTCAACCGATACCGAAGGACTCCGAATGATCGTAATTTCTTTTGCTTTCGTATGTTTCCCGAAAAACGCTCTCGGCAGCAGCCACACCGCCTTCATAGGAGACATATGGTGCGCTATCACGATATCGATGCAGCCATCCGTCACGGACGCCTCCGGGGCAAACCGAAAACCGCCGCCTTCATATGGAAGATTCATAAAAGCCACAAAAAGAGTTTTTTCAAACGTCTGTTTTCTCCCGTCAGGCAGCGTTACCGTCAACTTTGTCGGCCGGTCTTTTTTCAGACGGTCAAGGGCAACTACTGCGTAACTTAGTTTACCCAGCCCTATTTTATTCAGCCGCTTTTTCCATTGTGACACGCACACTTCATGACAGACTCCTGCGTCGAACCCCATCCCTGCGCTTACAATAAATCTCCGGCTTTTTCCTTCTCTTGAAATCTGTCCTACATCGGCAGAAATCACTTTCTTCGGAGATAATACAGATTGAAGTGCTTTCATCGGATCTTTCGGAAGTTTTAATCCCCGCGCGAAATCATTGCTCGACCCTATAGGGATATACCCAAATGTTATCAGATCCGGACGTTTTATCCCGTTTACGACTTCATTAACTGTGCCGTCTCCGCCTAAAACAACAATCGTATGCCGTTTATCATCTGCCGTGATAAACGCCGCCGTCTTAGCGGCATGACCTCTTCTTTTTGTCAGATATACACGGTAATTTATATGTCGTGCCTTCAATTCTGATTCTATTTTCTGCCATGCTTTCATTCCAATTCCTGAACGCGCTTTCGGGTTTATAATAAAATCATATTCTTTTTCCATTTTTATTATCTCTTATCTATTGTTCCTTTTATAAGCTCCGTCCACTTTTTACGTTCTGTTTTGTTTGTCTTTCGTCAGCGGACCGCTTCGCGAAGCGCCCCGTCGAGATAACATCTAAGCGACCGGCTCATATTTCCTTCAAAATCAGCCTTTCCATGCTTAATGCACCACTCAAACACATTCCCGATTACGATCATCCTGATATCTGTCGTAAATTCTTCGATCGGCTCATTCAATACTGCGACGCCTGCCTGCACTGCCTTTTCGACATAAGCTCTTACAGTCACGATCGGATACGGACGTTCTGTACGGATATCTGCATTCAACGCCTGGTTTTTCGTATCATAGTAACCGGACATAAACTCAACTCCAAGTTCACGGCAGTATTTTACATAATTCAAATACACTTGGATAATACCGTCTTTTACTGCCTGTACGCTGTCCGGAAGTTCCAGAAGATTCGGTTCGATCTGAGGCTGATCTTCTATATAGTAAGAAAGAAGATCATCTTTTGTCTTAAAATGGTGGTAAAAGCTTCCATTGGAGACACCCGCCTCCTCACATATATTTTTGATAGATAGTTCCTCGTATCCGCCCTTCTGCAAAATGCGTTTCGCTGCCTTGAATATTTTTTCTTTCGTCTCCCGGGATTTTTGCTGCTGTCTTGAGATCTGTTCTTTTTCTTTCATCCAAGCACACTCCTGTCTGTTCTGACTTCATTCAATACATACAGCAACAGTTTACCACAGTATCTCATACATTTCAAGAAAACCGAGTGTGCTCTACAAACTTATCAAATGCAGACGGCATCGCATACTCTTCCTCTAATTGTTTTATCTTTACAAATATATTTTCCGATCTATCCGCTCCGTTTTCCGCACACATTTGACCGACGTTTGGCGCAGACGTTTTTTCCAGTTCATCGACCAGCAGTTCATATCCTGTCATATGCCATTCTACATGGCTGAAAATATGTTTTGCCGTTCCGATCCGTTTTACGCGTACCGGAGTCAGCCCTGCCGTCTGCGCATACCCGATCACTTCCTCTGTCTTGAGGTGTCCTTCCACATTCGGAAATTCATACATTCCTGCAAGAAGTCCTTTTTGAGGCCGTTTCCTGATCGCCACTTTTTCATTATCCCGAAAAATAAACACCGTCCTCTTTTCTATTCTTCTTGCTTTCGCCTTTTTCTTCACCGGGAAATCCATTTCCCGTCCTTCTTTATGTGCTTTGCACAGCGCTTCAAGGGGACAGGCGGCGCATTTCGGTTCTCCGTTCGGAACACAGACGATCGCCCCTAACTCAATCAGCCCCTGATTAAAATCGCCCGGCGCATCTTTCGGGATGATTTCTTCGATCAATTCTTCTACTTTTGATCTTACAGCCGCCGTTTTGATATCACCCTCATCCGCCGTAAGCCTCGATACTACGCGCAGAACATTTCCGTCTACTGCGGGTTTCGGAATGTGATAAACAAATGATCCGATCGCTCCCGCAGTATAATTTCCGATTCCCTTCAGCGAACGTATTTCTTCATATGATGAAGGAAACCTCCCTCCGTATTGTTCCATAATCTGACACGCCGCAGCTTTTAAATTGCGGGCCCGGTTATAATACCCCAATCCTTCCCATAGTTTCAATAACCTGTCTTCCTCGACAGATGCAAGCGCGCTCACATCGGGAAGTTCACTTAAAAAGCGCTCATAATAAGGCTTTACCGCCTCCACCCTCGTCTGCTGAAGCATAATCTCCGAAATCCACACTCTGTATGCGTTAATCCTCTTTCTCCACGGAAGATCACGCTTATTCTCACGAAACCACTCTACAAGAGGCCGGACAGATTCTTTTAAGATCGGATTGCCTAGAACGACGTCTACCGCATCGCTCAGCTCGATCGCATCGCTTGTCACATCACAGTCATAGGCAAGCACTTTTACACCTTCCTTTGCCGCCTTTTGAAGCGCTTCGGCAAATTGAGGATGTGTCTCTGTATTCGGCGTGAAATAACGCACGCCTTTCATCTGGATCACAAAAAACACATATGCCTCATATCCGTTCTTCTTTGCATCGGAAAGCTCTTCCAGATGTTTTACGGCCCGTTCGCTTGGCGCATCCGGGAAACGGCACACTTCGTTTTCTTCTAATGTCACACCTTTGATCTCAATAAAAATCTTTCGGATTCCCCCGTTTTGATCTTCCGCTTCCACATACAGGTCAAAGCGAGAATTTTTGTATACGGTTTCAGGCCGGATCAAAGTCACATTTTCAAAAAGATTTCCCTGTTCAATCCATTCTTTTACAACCTTATTCGGAATCTGAGAGTCCATATTGATCATTCGACTGCCCTTTTTTACGGCAATCAAGTCCCACCTTGTCTTTCTGGACGGATTATCGCTTTCCTGAATATAAATATCTGCTCCCGGCCGAAGAAGCTCGGCGCATCTTCCTGTATTTTTCACATGAACCGTTTCCTTTTTCCCGTTTAATTCTGCATAGGCAATAAACCGGTTCGGACGTTCTATAAACTTCGCCTTATAAATTCGATCGTATCTCATTTTCCACCTCGCTTTAAATAAAAGCCAAAAGTCTGCTTCGGACTTTTCATTCTTTCAAAATCATGACCACCCGTCCAACGGGTGGTTTGCTCTAGGGCTATAAGCCCTTGT
>ENA-ORNZ01000661-ORNZ01000661.1-human-gut-metagenome-genome-assembly--contig:-NODE-661-length-43564-cov-5.678227_pt1 | contig 43564 bp, 54 predicted proteins | sample MGYA00242124_ERZ509040 | MGnify/ENA primary metagenome ERZ509040 (study PRJEB26280, sample SAMEA2338733) | human gut metagenome | biome: human gut; feature: human-associated habitat; material: faeces... | reverse complement strand
TTTGTCATAACCATCGAGGCGACAGGATTTGAACCTGCGACCTCTACATCCCTAAGGTATACAAAGAGCCTCGATTTTACCCGTAAATTCAACGTTTTCTCAATATTTCTGACTATATACGGACTTATCCTGCCTTATTCCGCATTCGCCAGATATTCGTCCAGCTTTGAAACTTCCTTCTTTTTGTATGTTTTGCTCAAATGTGTGTAAATCTCCAGCGTAGTCTGAATGTCAGCATGCCCCATCAGCTCCTTCGCCGTCACCACATCCCCCCCCGCCATATAAAGGATAGATGCGTAGGTGTGCCGCAGCTGGTGCGCCGTGAAGCCTTCAATCACCATCGGTACGCCCTTCGGATCATGCACACTTGTCCTGCTTCCGTATGCAGAAAAATCTCCGTATCGGAAATTTAATTGTGTCATGTAGCTCTGCCACATCCGCCGGAAAGAGTTTTCGCTCATCATGCAGCCCTTGGCATCCGGCACAACATAAAGGCTTACCACCTTCTTCTGCTTCTCTTCCAGCAAAAAATTTTTCAAAATATGCGGCATTGTAATCGTGCGAACGCTGTTCTCCGATTTTGCCCCATCCTTCAAAATAAATTTCCCGTTGATACATTCTACTGTTTTCGTGATGGAAATTGTGCCGGCAGCAAAATCAATGTCATTCCACATCAGCGGCACCAGCTCCCCGCGCCGAAGCCCAGCATAAAGCATAATCATGGCCGCCGCCTGGGCTCTGTGCGGCATCTCGCGGATCCATCTCTGTTCTTCCTCCGTCAGAATCCGTTTCGGCTCCTTCTTCTGTAGCGCAGAAATTTCCACATCCGCAATCGGGTTAAATTCTACCACTCTGTTTGAAATTGCCATGCGGTAAACCCCGTTCGCCGCCCGTTTCATTTCAGTCAAAAGCGCCTTTGAGGAAGGCTTCCCTGTGTTCGGGTTCTCCTTTGCCCAGCTGTCAATGATTCTTTGAAAATCAATGGGGTATAGCTTTTCTAAAGGATACTGATAAAGCGGTTCAAATTTCATAAGTGCATAGCCGTAATTTGCAAGCCGCCCTGCGGAAACATTTTTTGATTCCTTCATCCTCAAAAACAGCTCCGCCCATTCGCCAAAGGTTTTTCTCTCTGCCTTGATGTCAAAGCCCCTGCTGAGTTTTACCTTCAAAAGGCACTCTTTTTCTTCCAGTTCCTTCTGTGTTCGTCCGTAAAGTGTCTTGATGATTCTTTTTCCGTTTTCGTCTGTTCCGAGATAAATCTGGGACTGATATCTCCCGTCAGCACGTTTTGTCAATTTTCTTTTTGCCATTGCCGTTCATCCTTTCAATGTAAAAACGCCAACAGCAACAACCAAGAAAATATAAAGTTGATTTCCCTCTTATTGTATCATGCACCCCCCTTCTCTGCAATTAGAAATTTTTCCAATAAAAAAAGAGCGCGGTGCGCCCTTCTTTTGCGTATTCAAGTCAGCTTTTCTCTCAAAAAACACTGTAAAATCAATGCTTTCCGCGCATTTCCTTTGTGCCCCTCAAGTCAGCCCCTCCGCCCGTTTATATCCCATTGATAGATCCTTTATTTTCATTTTCCCCATGAAAAATTGCAACTACACTTCGCATTTTCTGATAACTTTCCCAAAAAAATGAGGAGCAGCGCATCAAATGCACCACTCCCTGCAAAACCTTTCGGTTTTCAATCTCTCGCCCCGCAATGCCGCATCGGGGCATATTCAATTTAAAGGAGATAGGGTTTCTTCGCAGCTGCCGGAATCGAACCGACGCACTCACTTGTGCCCACTCTCTTGCTGCGTTAGTGCCGGGTTGCCCCGGCAAGGGAAAAAAATGCTGCTCCACAGCTTAATGAGAAAGAAACCTGACAACTTTCTGTCTCGGCACTGCCATTATAGCATGTTTCGCAGAAGGGGGTGTAAAGAAAAACCCCCTTTTCTGCAAATTTTCTTATCATTTTGTTACGGTCACCAAAATGGTGGTGTAGAAAATTACCCCTTGTATTTCTTCGGGTGCATCCCCCAGAAAATAAACTGCTCTTTGATTACACTCTGCTCCTGCCAGCTAAAGCCTTCCTCCTGCAACCATTGTCTCATTCTGGCTTCTGCATCCTTATAGTCATATATCTGCCCATATTTCATTCGGATTTTCAGATAATCATTCATCCCAATGCCGGCCTCTCGCAACGCTCGAATCCTGCTCTGTTCTTTTTCCTTGCTTTCATCCTGCACAAATTTTTCCATGTAAATGTATTCCTTCTCATCGTCCGAAATCATCGCATCCTGCAAAGCAGCCTTTTTCGGCGTATCGCTTTTGTAGTCCGCCGCCCGCATCAGGTAGTCCGCAACCTCGCCCATGCTGTTTGTCCAGCTAAAGTAGTCCAGAATCTCCTTGTCCTTCTGGTCGTCCTTCAGTATGCTTCTGTAAAGGATTGCCTTCTGCTCCGCGCTCAGGGGTGCGCTGCGAATCGCTCTGCGCTTGTCTCTCCCCTTGTCCTCTCGGTTCATTTTGTTGATGCTTTCAAAGGCTGTGGTGTTCTTTGCCCCTGCCTGCCGCAGCTTCTCATAGGTTTCCGTGCTCTTTTCGTTCAAGGTTCGGTTCTTCTCCATGTGCGCCTGCGCCTCCGGCACTGCCCATTTCCCGAAAAGTGCCGCCTGCAGCCAGTTTGTTTTCTTGTCTTGGTCAACCGCAAACTGTAGCTTTTCCCCCTTGTTCGTCTGGGTGTAGCTGCCGCCCTTTCGCATCATGTTGATGCCCTGTAAGGTTTTTCGCACCTGTCCGCCCCCGACAAAGGGATTTAAGTAAGTAGCCACAGGAATCGCCGTTTCCCTCAAAATCTCTGCGGTTGCCTTTTCCTTTCTTTCTTCTCCTGCTTCTGCATCCGCAATATGCCCGATAAAGCTAAGAGGGTGCGGCTGTGCCGATTGCAGAGGCGTTCGTCCGCCGCCGAATACTACCCCGCCGATAAAGGGAATATTTCCGCCAATTTCCTCCGCTGTACCTTCGATTACGGCAGAGGGGGCTTTTTTCTCCCTCTTTTCCGTCAGCTGCACGCCGTTTCCGCTTATGGCATCCCCCAGAATGTCAAGCGTGTTCCGCAGGGTTTCCCCCGTTGCATCGCCGTAAGCCTCTCTTGCGATTCCAATGGGGTCTAATGCGCTTCTCCTGCCTGTCATTTTTTCATAAAGGTCATTGTAGATGTAAGCCCCTATCGCAATCCCCATGTATGCCCGAAACATCCCAACGGCATTTTTCTGTTCCTCTCTCGGAATGTCCTTGATAATGTGGGAAAGCTGATTGTTTACCTCAAGCTGAAACATTGTCAGCGGCTTGATGAATATTGCTTTTGAATGAAAAATCGTAGGCATTGCGCCCTTGCTTCTGCCTGCAAAAAGTCCTCTTGCAAATTCATCCGCAGCCTGAATAGCTGCATCCTCCGTCATGCCCTTTTTCAGATTGTCGTAATAACGGCTGCGCCAAACTGCCTGCGTGGTGAATTTGTCCGCCGCCTCCATCCATTGCAGAGGGTTCAGATTGCCGCCCGTTTCCTGCAGCTTCTGCAGCCAGTTCTTGTAGGTGCGCTCTGTGCCGCCTCTGGTCGCAAGAAAGGCGCTCCTTCTCGTCAGCTCGTCCATGTCGCTTTTCGCCATGTTTACAAGCGATTCCTTTAGCCCCCGCAGGTTGCTGCCAATGCTCATTCGCGCCATGCTCTGTGTCGCAGGAATCAGGTTCGTCAGTGCAGAGCCGATGTTGCCGGCTACCATGTTTCCGGCAACCTTATTGCTGATGTTGTCAATCACCCTGTAATAGGAACGCCCTGTTCCGTGCTTTTCCAGTGCCCTGTCAAGGTCATGCTTTTTCCCTGCCAGCAAATTTGCGTAAAGCTCAAGGTTGTTCACATAATTCTGCATCTTGCGATTTTTGTCGCCGTCTGCGTATTTCTTTGCAATCTGGTCTTTTATTTCCTCAAGCTCTTCCTCGGTTTTCGGCTTTTTCTTCCGCAGCTCGTCAATCTGCTTTTTAATCCCATCGTCAGAAAGGTTGTATCGGAAATATTCTGCCATGCTCCGTATCCGTCCGATGTCATCCGTGTGGTAAATCACATCAGAAACTGTCTCCATGTATTGGTCAAAGGCACGCAAAGCGTCATAGTCTGTCTGTGTTCCCTTTCTTTCCAGTAGGTTGCCGCTCCATCTTTTTCTCGGTCGGAAGGTTTCCGTTCTTCCGGCAATGTCCATCGGCAGCTCCTTTGCCGCAACGTCAATCCCCATCGCCTGTGCCATCTGCAGCAGAGGATCCTTCGGGTCGTCAAAATTCATGTGTGGGAAGTAGCCGTCAATGTAGCCAATCGGGTCAAAGCCGTTGCGAATCAGCACCTCGTTAACCATCCCATGCAGCTTCTTGTATGCTTTCTGTAAAAAAACGATCCCCTTGTCAATTCTCTCCTGCTGCTCCGGCCGCAGCTGCTCTCTGATGTTTGCAATCTCCTTCTGCAATTCAGCATAGCTTTCCGCAGGCGCACCGCTTGCCTGCGCCTGCCGCAGGGCGAATTCCTTTTCCCCTAAATATTGCACCAGTGCGCTCTCGCTGATTTTCTTCTTGTCCACCTCCGGCAGCTGAATGTTCAGATTGTTCCTCGTGTCAATCTTAAGCTTTTCCAGTGCCTGTGCAGAATCGTTAATCATCAGCACGCGCTTTCTCTCGTTTTCATGAATCGGGGTGAAAGCCCAGTCAATGATTTCTTTTGCCTTTTTCTCGTTCGGGGCAATGTCGTAAAGGTTTCGCTCCTGTGTCTCCCTGCCGTAGCCAAGCGCAATCGCCTTGTCCTTCCAGCCTTCCTCTGCGCCTTCCTTTAAGTGAATATCGCCGATAACCTCTGCCGCCTCCTTGTGCCGTTTGGCAGCAACAAATCTTTTGTGCTCAATGATTTTTTCCTCAACATCGTGCAAAGGCTTCTGAATATCGTATTGCTGCTTTACCAGTGCATATCTCGGCCCAAGGTATTTCTGTGCCTGCACCTCCGGCACATTGCCGTCCAGCATGTCTCGCAGAACGTTTTTCTCCATCTCGCTCAGATCTGCGTTTTTCTGTCTCTCCGCTGCCTTCTGCAGGCGGTATCTCTCCTTGTGCCAGCCCTGCACCTCGTCTGTTGTCACCTTGCCGTAGTCAATCTTTCCTAAAAGGTTGGAATGTACTGCGTCCGCCTTTGCGGCAACCTTTTCCCCGTAAGCCTTCTTTACGGCCATCGTGTCTGTCAGCCTGTCCAATGCGCGGTTAAAGTTTGCCTGATAATCGCTCTTTTCCAGTCCGATGTTTCCCTTGAGCTTTTCTGCAATCTTGCGAATCTGCCAGAGCTGCTCTGCCTCGTTGTCAATCCCTTCGGGGAAGTATGCGGGAAAATCTCGCCGCAGCTCGTTGTAAAAGGGCGTAATGTTGGTGTCTCTGCCAATCTTGATTTTCCCCAGCACACCCTTCATCTTGTGGTTCCATGTCGTAATGTCCGCAATGTCCGCCGCAGCGTCCACCCCAAGAAGGAGTTTCTTCTCTCTCAGCTTCTTTTTCAGTCCGTATGTCCCTGTTTTGCTTTCTCCGCTAATCCGGAATAGCTGTTCAAAAAGCTCATTTCTTGTCTTTTCGCTGATACTCCCTTCCTTTGCCTCAAGCATCACCTGCTGCAGTGCATCCGAAATCTGCTGTCTGCTGCGCTTGCCCTGCAAATTGAAAATACTGCTCACCTCGTCTGCCACATCTCGCAAAATCCCCTTCTCTGTCCGCAGCGTCTCCTGTGTTGTCAGCAGCTTGGTAAGCTCCTGCTTTCTTTCCTCAAAGGCTCTTGTTGCCTCGCGGATTGCCTTCGGGTCGCCGCCCGTTTTCTCGTCGATTTCCTTCAGCTTCGCATTTCTGTATTCTGCACTGTTCAGCTGTGCAAGCTCTGCCTCCATCTTCTGCCGCTCCGCCTTTGTCATCCTCTCCGCCAGCACGTTTCGGTTCTCCGCCATGCTCTCTGCCGCCGCCTGAATTGTCTCCTCTCTGGCAGTGTTCATCGTCTTTCCTGCCGCATCCGCTTCCTTGACACCCTCCGCCGCCTGCAGCTTATGCCCTTTCTGAATGTTTTTCAATTCCTCCGCATTGACAATCCCCTTCCGCTGTGCTATCCTAAGCATAGGATCTGCATCAGTGTTGAACGGCTCGGGGAATTGTACCCCGGTGCTTAGGGAGCTGTTGCGGATCCTTTCTTTGTCCATAAAAAGAATATTTCCTTTCTTTTCCTGTTCTTCCATAAAAGAACGGAATCCCTTTCTCCCATACATAGAAGGAATCATATTCCCTATCTCTGTTGTACCATCTTTAGCAACCTTAATCGGAACAATAATAGGCTGATTGTATTTATCAACCATATCTGTTAATACAACAATACTGCCCTCCTGTGTGTTCGATTTTAAAATTGCCATCGGGTTTCTCATTTTTTCCGGAATCTGGCGAATCACCTCAAATCCAAGGTCATGCCCCTGCAGCTTTTTTATCTGGTTCTCACTCATGCCCGTTCCCTTTGCAAGTGCCTGTCGGTATCCTGCAGGATATGCAACCTTAGGCACAACGCTCTGGGGCATCAGCATTTCCCCTTCAATCATGCCGTATTTTTTCAGAATTTCCGGTGTTTTCCCAAGTTTAATATGCTCACTGGATAACATCTTTCCCGTCATGCTTTTTTCAATCTGCTTTGGAATCCGTTTTGTGGCAAGCCTTGGCTCAAGCACCTCTCCAACCTTCTTCGCCCCGGCTCCCAGTGCCGCAAGCCCCACGTTAAACGCCGCATCTGTTGCCTCCTGCTTGCCAACATCCTTTGCAATCTCCCTGCGGCTCTTTCCGTCTGCCATGCCGGCCGCAATCGTCATCGGCGTGTTCACCATTGTGTCCGCCGCCTGCTGTCCCAGCAGCCCTGCCGCCACTCTCGCCGCCTTAGCGTTTTTCGGGTTCAGTAGAATTTTGGCCGCCGCCTTCTGCGCAATGTCCGGTGCTGTGCTTGCCGTCATCTTTCTGCCAAGCGCGCTTGCCCCCTTGAGGGTTGCCTCCTCTGCCGCCTTGCCGATGGTCATATAGCCTGCGCCTGCCTTGGCAAATTCTCCTGTCAGCTTGCCTGCTGTTGCCATGCCCTTGTGGTTGTTCTGTGTCTGCTGAAAGAGTGCCTGTATCGCATCATTCTGTTTCGTCAGCGCATCGTTTCCGATCAGCTTTACCGCCGCGTTCTTGGTGTTGCCGCCCATGCCTTCCAGCAGTCCTGCCGTAAAGGCTGCACTTGGCAGCTTCTTCTGCAGCTCCGCCTGCTTCTGTGCCGCCCTCCGGTATGCCGCAAGGTCTGTGCTTTTGTTCTTGCGCAAATCCTGCCCGATGCTCTGCATCTCTTTTCTGATTGCCCTGCTCTTTTTGTGCTTTTCCAGCAGATTCTTCACTGCGTCTTTCGCTCCGGTGTCTCGCACCACCTCCACAGGCTGCCCCCCGGAACGCAAAGAGGCGGCGGATTTCTCCGCCTGCCCCATCTTTTTTAATTCCTTTTTCGCATCATATTTTTTCAGTTCCTCTAAGGATAACCAAGCCATTCAGTTTTCCTCCCTTCGTTTCGGAAACCGCTATATTTCACCGTCCATTCGTCGCCTCACCCAACCTGTCGGTCAGTCGTTCGCTCCTCATAACCGGACGGCTCAACCGCTACCACATTCGCCGCACCTCCGCCTGTTATTTCATCGTTTTCAGGAAAGCATTGTAAGTAGCCTCGTTGATTGTTCCGTTTTTCAGCATATTTTGAATTGCAGTGTTTACAAGCGGATTGCTCTTTGTCCCGTAGTAATTCACAAGGTTCTGCAATTTCATCAAGCCTGCTGCACTGACATCCGTTGTCCCTTTCCCTGTTCCGCTACTACTGCTGCTGCCGTTTCCGCCGTTTCCGCCGCTGCTTTTTCCGCTGCCTTTTTTACTGCTTCTTGTCCCTCCGCCGCTCCCTCGTGTCACACTGCTGTTCACCTTAGCGATGTTCGCCCTTGTCAGCATCGCGTCCAGTGCAAGCTGCTCCAGCTCTGCATCCTGCATCCGCTTCAGGTATGTTGTGTCATAGCCCATTGCCGCCAGCTTCTTGTAATCGCCCATCTGCAGCGCAAGGTCAATCTGCTGCTGCCGCAGTGTGTCCGCATATTGTTTGCTTGCCAGATTCTCCTGATAGGTCTGGCTGTTCAGGCTGTCGCCGTATTCCCTAAGCTGCTGCCCGTAGCCTGCCGCCCATTGGTTCCAGCTGTTTCGGTTCGCCGCCTCGTTCTGCCATGCGTTCATCGCCTGCTGCTTTGCGTCCGCATAATAGCCGCTGATGTCGCTGTCTGCCTGTGTCCGCGCCTGCAATGCCTGCAAAGCATAGTCTCTTAATGCCTGCTGCCTTGCCTGCTCGTTGCTTGCAAGGTTGTTTTCATAGTTCGCCGCAAGCGCAAGGTTCGCGCTCTCGCTGCCGCCCCCGCTGATGCCAAGCGCCGCAAGCTGCTGGGGCAGTGCGTTTTCGTTCTGCCGCTTTAAGATGTATGCCTGCCTTGCCAGCTCGTCATAATTGCTGTTTGCCTTCTCCTGCTCCGTCCGGTTCTGCGCCAGTGCGGCGGAAAGCAGTGCCTTCCTCTGCTCCGCAAGGCTTTCTGCCATCTCGTTGTAGCCGCCGAAAAGCTCGTCCTTCGTCATTCCTTCGTATGTGGGCATCTCCTGCTTTTCTCCGAAAAGGTTGTTGTAATTGCTGTAAATCTGGTTGGTGTAGCCCTTGTTCGTTCCGTTCGCGTTCATCCAGTTCAGCTTGTTCTGCCGCTCCTTCTCCAGCTGCACCATTTCCTGCGTGCTGCTTGCGTTCTTTATCGCCGCCGCATAGTCCTTGTTCGGGTCGAAGTAGCCGAATTGCCCGTAAACGGATTTTGCCGCCGCGTCCGTTCCTGTGCCGTAGCCTGCCGCTGTCAGCGGTGTGCCGCTTGCCGCCGTGCCGCTGTCTCCGCCGCCGGATGCTGTTTTCAGAGCCACTCCGTTCGGCGCAGTGTAAAGCCCGATACCGTTGTTCCCCTCCGTAATGCCGCCGCCGTATTTTGCCAGCAGCTCCGCATTGGAAAGCTTCACATCATTCGGGTCGGAAAGGCGGAAGGCGAAGGTGTTGTTTTCCTTTCCTGCCAGTCTTTCGTTCACTCTCTGCATCTCCTTTGCTACCCGTGCATCGTGTCCGGCAATGTTCCCCCCGGTGTATCGGTTCACAAAATTGCCGTCCTTATCGTATGTTGTCGTTGTCACCGTCCCCCGGTTGTATTGGTCTACAATCTTGTTCCCAAGCTCGTCTCCTCGTACCACCAAATCGCGCACCCAGCCGATGTCGTTCTCGCCTAAGCCGTAGCCGTTGCTGTTCGCTAAGGGATAATATCTGTAGTTGTCCCTCAGCTTCTCTGCCGCCCTGTGCGCCGCTGTCATGCCGCCTTGGTCGCCTGTCGCCTTCGCCTCGTTGTATTTCTGCTGATAGCTTTTTAAAAGCGTCTGGTCGGGAAGGCTCATGCTCCCGTCCCCGTTGTAGGTTCCCTCGCCGCTCTCCGCCTTCTGGTGGGCGTATTGTCTCGTGATGTAAGCCTGTAGGGCTGCCCGCTGCGCCGCGTCCGTGCTACCAAAGGAGGTCGGCGCGGTCGGGTTTTCCGCCTCTGCTGCTGTCGCTGTCTGGGTCTGCGTGGTCGCTGTCGGCTGTATTGCCGCCTTGTTCGTGTTGTTTAGTGCCGCCTCCGTGCTGCGGTATTGCCCCTGCGGTGCGCTTGCCTGCGGCATTCCGCCGTAAATGTCGTTTGTGTAGCCCTTTGTGTTCGTTCCGCTCGCGTTCATCCAGTTCAGCTTGTTCTGTCGCTCCGCAATCAGCTTCGCCTGCTTCACGGGGTCTTTCTCGTTCCGGATGGCTGCCGCGTAGTCCAGATTTTTGTCAAAATAGCCGCCGCTGCTATTTCCCTTTCCGTCTCCGCCGGAGGAAGAGTTTCCCTTTCCGGAAGAGCTATAAGAGCCGCCGTAAATGCTGTTTGTGTAGCCCTTCGTGTTCGTCCCTGCGGCGTTCATGGCATCAATCTTATTCTGTCTCTCTGCCTTTAGCTGCGCCTGCTTCGCAGGGTTCTTTTCTGCTTTAATGGCTGCCGCGTAGTCCTTTTTCGGGTTATAATAGCCTGCCAAGATCTCACCTCCTTATTTTTTTGCAAGAAAAAAGCGACTTTGCAGATCCGCATCGTCGCTTTTCCTTATGTTTGTAACAGTTCAACCGCTGTTATTTATGTCAGTTTTCCTCGCTTCGCTTCGGAAACCGCTATATTTCGCCGTCCATTCCTCGCCTCACCCAACCTGTCGGTCAGACGTTCGCTCGTCATAACCGGACGGCTCAACCGCTACTTGAGAATTATAATCTTCCTTCTCTCTCCGTCCCAGAGCACCGCATGCCCCATCGTCTCTGCAATAAAGCGCAGGGGCACCAGCGTCCGCCCCGTTCTCTCGTCAAGGATAGGTGCCTGCTCCATCAGCCGCTTGCCGCCGTCTACCAGTGCCGTCTGGTTGCCGATGGAAAGCTCAATGTCGTGCGCCCTGCTGCGGATGATAATGCGGCGGCTCTTTGCCAGCCATTCCACCCTGCATCCAAGGCTCTCGCCCACAAAGCGCAGTGGCACAAGTGTGCGCCCTGTTTTCTCGTCTACAATGGGCGGCTGGTCAAGGGTAATCTCCTTCCCGTCGTCAAATGCCTTGTCCTTCCCGATGAAAAGCTCCACCGCCGTCCCCTGCAGGTTCTCCCTCGCAAGGTCAATCGCGGTGTACATGTCCATCACAAACCCCATCCCGAAGTCCTTCGTCCGGTAGGTGATGTATTCGTAGGGAATCCAGAAGAAGCCCTTGTCGCCCCAGTCCTCGCCCCAGCTGTTCTGGCATTCCAGAAAGCCCTTGTAGTGTCTGCCGTGAATCGTCCGCTCCTTCGTGTCATCGTAGCCGATAATCAGCACCGCATGTCCGCCGATCAGAAATGTCCCTAAGGGAAGTCCAATACATCCCTCTGTGGGCGAATAGATTTCCTCCGAACAGGTCATCCCTAAAAGCACGGGATTCTGATTGGCAAGAGAGAGCTTCACTTCCTCCAGTGTGTCCACCCTCGCGTAGTTTCTGCAGTAAAAACGACCAATGCGCTTTGCCTCCTCATCCGTCACCGCCAAGGGGGGAAAGTGCAGCTTGCCTGTTTTCTTGAAGCTCTCCTGGTCGTAGCTTGTGAAGGGGTAAAATACCTCGTCAAAAACCCCATCATTGCATAATGCCTTGCAAACGTCCAAAAGCGTGCTGCCCTCTGTGTATGCAATGCCGTCCCTCGCCTTCACCGCTCTGGCAAGCCCCAGAGGGGAAAAGTTGTATCTCCGCTCGCCCCAGTCCAGTGTCTCCTGCAAATTTTTCAGCGCAGTCCCGGCAAAGCTGTGGCAAAAGCCGCTCTTGCCCTGTCTGCGAATCGGGCCGCAGCTCTGCCGCAGGCTCACCCTCTCCGGCAGCTCTCCCCCGCTGCATACGATTTTGCCGTAATGCCAGTCCCGCTCGTCTCTGGGGCTTTTCAGTAATGTTAAAGGTTCGTTCATTTCCTTCCCTCCCTTGCTTTTAAAAGCCTGTCTGTCAGTGCCATTGTCCGCAGCATGTCCTCGGAAAGGTGCAGTCGGTTCGGATCTGCAAAGCATCCCCTTGCAACCATCTCCTGCACCAGCTCCTTCGCCCATGTCGGCACCTCCGCAAGCGTTTCGTAACGCTTTTCCATCTCTGTCTCCCTCTTTTCCTTCCAATCTGCCGCCACCTCAAAATGGGAACGGTCGGGCGTGTCCCATCTGCCGCCCCATGTAATCCCCATCCGCTCCGCAATCCTTCCGCATCTGTCGAAAAATGCCGCGTCGGCGTATTCCTGCCCTTTTCTGTTCTTGCATACGTCCCACGCCAGCCGTCCGGTGTGGCGGCTTTTTCTCGTCCATGTGATAATCGTGCCGGCTCTCGTCCTGCCCTGTGCGTAAAGGTAGTCCTGCCGCTCCTGTGTGCGGTAGGTTTCCGTAATCAGAACGTCAAGCCCTTCCCTTTCGCATGCCGCAAGAAATGCCCGGCATGCCGCCTGTGCCGCAGGCAAAAGCGCGCCAATGTCTCTGCATGCCTTCGTCTCATTTGCCATCGTCCTCGCCCCCGATGCTTGCCGCAGCGTCAATCCGCTCCGCTGCAATCTTGAGTCCCTTAATCAGCATAGGCGGCACGTTTACGCCCATTTCCACCATGTTCTCCAAAATGCTCCTGATTTCGTTTACCAGATAGTTCGCCAGCACAAACCACCCGATAAATTGCATGAAGCCAAGCCCCACGCCGATGGTCTCGCCCATCTGCGCAAAGGAATAGCCGATGTAAAAGGCGATTGCGATAACCACCCAGTACCAGACCTTCTTCATCGCGCCAATTGCGCCTACCTTGCTGCAGCTTTCCCCCTTCATGCGGCTTTTTGCCCAGCCTGTCAGCCAGTCGATGAGGTTGAACGCCAGAAAGCCGGCAAAGAGAAACCAGTATTTCCCCAATACCGCCGCCATCGCCGCCACAATCGCGCCGCCAATCATGTTTACCTTGCAAAATGCACCTGTCATGCGCCTGTCTCCTTTCATCCCATCATGCCGATCAGCTCCTGATACTGCTCCTCTGTAATGCGGTTCGCCATCAGGAATACATCCAGCTTGTTCAGCATGTCCTCCTTCTTGTAAGCCCCTCTTTCAATCAGCTTTTTCAGTCTTGCGTATGTCATAATGCAGTCTCTCCTTTCAAATCTCTAATTCCTTCATGCAGACCAGATAGTCCACATTGATTGCTGTGTCTAAAATTGCCTGCTCCTGCTCCGTCAGCGTCTCCTGCGCCGCCTGTGTCTCTCCGCCCGGCTTCGGGTATTTCGTCCGCCCCTTTTCCTCGCCTGCCGCATTCAGAAATGTTTCCACAATGAAAACTGCACCGTTCTCCGTCAGCTCCTCTGTCCTTTTTCTCAGCATCCCTTGCCCTCCTTTTAGTCCTCGTCCAGCAGATACCCTACGCCGCAGTTGAAAGTGGCATAGGTGTTGCTGTTTTTCTCAAATGTGTTGGAAACCCGAATCTCCACCGATTCCTGGAAGGGGATGTATGCCGCAATCGGGAAATAGCAGTATAGCTGATTATAATTGCCGGTCTGTCGCGCAAGGTATTCCGCCTCAGAGCAGGAAAATACATTTATGTCCGTATCAGATCCCAAGCCTGCAATTCTGGTAGGCAAATAGCCATAATTCCCAAGCCCGACAAAGCTCTCCGGCGGTGCCATCTGCAAATACATATTCGCACTGCCTCCGTAATAGTTTTCCTTAATATTCGCCTGCAGCTTCCCATCGATGTAAAGCTGTATCTTCATCTGTGTGCCGCTCTGCGAAGGCAGGTTCGTGAAAACTTCGGAAACCTCCGCCCAAAGCAGCTTTCCCTTGCCATGCACGCTGAAAATCTCCTTGTCCGCATAGCTGTCCAGCTCCGGCTGCTTCACGCTGCCCGAAAGCGTTTTCACAACCTGCACCGCCCCCGTGGCGTTGCTTTCCTGCAATTCCTTCAAAAATCCTTTCATGCTCCTTCACCCCCTTATTTCGCCGTAAATTTCTGCACTGCCAGATAACCATCGCCATTTTCGGTAAATGTGGACGGTGCCATCGTGATTGCGTTCACATTCGTGCTTGTTACGCTGCCCGGCTTTGCTGTGCCTGTCTTCTTCTGTGCAATCACTGTCCCGTTGTATGTCACATTCACGCTGTTGCCCGAGCTGTAATAGCCGCACGCACACGCCAAAAAGGCATTCGGTGCTGCGGAAGTCGTTGCCCAGCTGTTCGCACTCGCAACATCATCCTGTGCGCCAAGCTGTGCTGCGGCAAAAAGCGTGGTCGCCTTCGTCAATGTATTGTAAATGCTCTTTATTAGCGTATCCGAAGCATTCACCGCCTGCAGGAATTTCAGCATATCCGCAGTTTGCTTGTATGCCTTTGCAATCGCCTGCAGTGCAACGCCGGAGGCAGCAACGGCGGTCATGGCTGTGCTGCTCGCAGCAACGGCGGTCATGGCTGTGCTGCTCGCAGCAACGGCGGTCATGGCTGTCGAATCTGCGGCTACTCCTGCCATGCCGGAGTAGCCTGCAGATTCGAGGCTTGCCAGAGCAACCGCCAGCTTCGCAATCGCCATGTCGTTCTCCTTGATGTAGCTGTTGTAGTAGGGCGAAGCCTGCACTGCGTCCCTCGCAATTTTGCTTCCGCTGATGGCATCCATCACCGTGGTGCTGTTTGCGACCCTCTGCATTGCCGTCTGGCTTCTGCTGATTGCCTGCATCGCTGTCTCGCTGTTTGTGATGGCGTGCATCAAAAGCGCATTGCCTGCCACCGCCGCCATGGCTGTGCCGTTTGCCGCAATCGCCGCCATGCTTGCAAGCCCCTCCAGTACCGCTGCATCCATCCCGTAAACCGTCAGCATCCATTTCCCTGTGTGCTCCGCAGAAAATGTCGTCAGCATTTCCTCTAATGCCTCTGCGTGCATGTCCCTGTCATTTGCCGCCGCACGGCTCATGCAGAGCTTCTTCCAAATCTCCTTGTCCTGAAAGGTGTAGCTTTCCTCCCCGAAAAGCTTGTATTGCGAAAGCCAGTGTGCCGGCAGAATCTCCTGCTCCAGCGTGTCTTGCCGCGCAATAAAAATCGGTTCGTTCATGCCTTCTCCTCCTTCCTGTAATATAAGCCGCCGCCCGAAACCCCAAGCCGGTATCTCTCCCCGGTCACATCGTCAATGATGTATGCCGCATCCGCCGCAACCTTTGCCATTTCCTTTCGCAGGGCCGCCGCTGTCGTGTCCATCTCCCCGAAGATGTCCGCCTGCCGGTTCTGTGGGTCGTAGATCCGCGCCTGCATGTCTGCCGCCCCAATCGCAACCACCCTGTCCAGAACAAATCGCACCGTAGCCGGCTGATATTCGCCCCTCGGCTCGTAAGGCTCCTTGTTGTCCTTCGTCAGCACGTTCGCCCCGTTCCAGTTGTCAATGTCCGCCTGTGTCAGCCCGTCCAAAAGTGTCTTGTTCGCATGCTCGTGCAGTGCCGCAAAGGCTGCCGCCAGCTGCTCCGCCGCCTCGTCCGTAAAGTTGTTGTCCGTCAGCACCTTGTAAAGCGTTTCGCTCCCCGTTCGCTTCTCCCTGTCCTGCTTTTTGTCAAGGGCGGTCTGCATCGCGGCGGAAATCGGCTTGTCCGCGTCCTTCGTCATGTCAATCATCCCCAGCTGCGCCGCCACGAAAAGCACAAAGCGGTTGAAGGCAGGAATGATGATATCCTTGGAAAGCTCGTCAAAAACCGCCTTCGCCTCGTCCTCCGGCTTCTCCATGGGGTTCGTCTGGGCGGAAACGCCCTTCCCGTTCAGCGCACTGTCCAAAATGACGTATGCCGCCGCGTCCTCTCTTTTCGTCTCTGCCAAATAAAACACCCCCTTTTGTCGTCTGCGGGGTGCAGGGGTGTCCCCGCATTTCATCCGCAGACGGAATTGATTTCCGTCGAGGAGAACAGGCAGTTTCAAGCCTGCGCCGGAACTGATCTGTTCATTCCTCTGTCTTAACAACTTGAAATCCTGATTTCAAGTTAGCGGCTCAGCCGCCTACCCCTTGTAGTTACCGTTTTCTGTGTATTCCATTGCAAGGGAGTAAATCCCGAATGGCTCGTTCAGCTGCTCGTTGCGCAAACTGAATGCAACCTTGTCCACCTTCTTGATTTTTATCTTGCCGCCAATCGTTCTGGGCGTGTCGTCTGTCGAAAAGTTGATTCTCTCCCAGTTGATGTGCGTAAAGTCGAAGTACATCGCCCGCGCGCCGCTGTCGAAAATCTCACTCCAGACCCCCTTCACCTGCGCAAAAACCTTCGCCCCTGTCGCAATCGCAGGCGCAAGCACAAAGTCAAGTCGGCGGAAGTTCTTGTTCTTGTAGAAAAGCTTTCCGGAAAGCTCCGCCGTGTCCCATCTGGCTGAAATCGCCCTGCCGTTGTCGTTGTAGCTTTTCTGGTTCGTCACATCGTCAAAAAATCGGAAGAGGTTCCCCTCTGCATCCCCAAAGCAAAGCCGCCCCTCGGCATCCTCCCAGAAAACCCTTGCCGGCACGTTCTCCCAAACATAGCATTCGTATTGAAAGCTGCTGTAGGGGTTGTCCCTCTCGTAGCTTTTCTGTAAGCCGTCCAGAAGGTAAACCCTGCCGCCTCCGGTGCTGATGAGGTAAAAATCACGCCAGATGTATGCGTACGCATCCGCAAGTCCCTTTTCCGCCGTCAGCGCATTGTCAATGTAGTAGCTTCTCGATTGACTGTATTTCTCCCCCGTCAAGTCCGCCGCCGTAATTGCCATAATGCCGATGTCCGTCAGGAATAAAGGCTCGCTCCCAAGGTATCCGAAGGTGTGGCTGCCTAAAGCCCCTCTGCCTGTCAGCGTCCCGATGATGGGAAAGGTCGCGTCCTTCTCGCCCATCTCCCCTTTTCTAAGAATGACGTTTCGCCCCTCCTCTGCATCACTCTTGTGTGCGGCCAAGCGGTCGTTGATAATGCTGTAGCCAACAATCGCGCTGCCGTCCTGCCCCAGCGTGCTGTACCAGAGGTCACCCCAGAAAAACCCGTCCGCCATCTTGCAGTACCAGTCTCGGTTCGGAAAGTCCGGGTTGCCGGAAAGAAACATCCTGTCCATTGCCCCGTTCACGCCGAAAAGCGAAATAATTTTGCATTTGTTGATTTTGTCCGCATATCCCTTTCTCGTCTTTGCCGCCGTAATCTCCACGTTGTCATATCCGGTCACAGGGCTTGCCCCCGGGGCGGTGGTAAAGGTCACAGTTCCATTCTTTCGGTCAACCGTGAAATCTGTGCCTTCCTTCTTGTCCGTCCATTCGCCTTCCTTCGTCATGATGCGCACCGCAACCTTGTCTGCATCCAAATCCTTCGCCGTCAGCTGGTAAACCTTCGCCGTCCCGTCAGAAAGAAAGCTTTCCTTCCATTTTCTCCCGATGAGGTTTAGTGGCTCCAAGGTTGTGCCGCCGCCTGTCGGCTTTCGGCTGATAATCACTGTCGGGATGTATGCCGCATCCTCTAAGGGTTTCACCATGAACGCCTTCGGCTTTTCCGCCTTGTCCGTCTCGGCTGCGGCTGTTTCCTCTGTTTCAAATTCGCCGTAGCAAAGTGCCTTCTTCCCGTCAAAAATGAATAGCTTTCCGTAGAACTGCCGCCCCACGCTTCTCTCGTCCGCCATCCCTGTGTAAATCGCCTTCCCCTCCAGATAAAGGCTGTCTCCTGCATGAATCAAAACCTTCTCCTCGTTCTTCTCTGCGCTCCTGAGAATGTGAACCCCGTTGATGCGCTTGCCGGAAAATTGTGCAATTCTTTCATAGCCCTGCCGCTTGCGCACCTTCCCCGGCACATCTCGCATCATGTTCGGCGCGTTGGGGCTTCGGGTAATCTCCACGTTGCTGGGGCTGCTGTTGAGGTCAACCCCCTTGAAGGTCTCAATCTTCACCACATTTCGGGCAGGCGAGGAAGGTACACTGAATCTCCCCATTTTCATCACTCCTATCTTTATGGGGCGCAGGGGTGTCCCCGCATCCATTCCGCAGGCGGAATTGATTTCCGCCGAGGAGAACAGGCAGTTTCAAGCCTGCGCTGGAACTGATCTGTTCATCCCTCTGTCCCCCAAGTCAAAATCCTGATTTTGACTTACGGCTACGCCTAGTAGTAACCTTTTACACTCGTCCAGCCGCCGCTGCCGGCGTTCCTGCCGTCTGCCTTTCGTCCGCTTTCCGCAAGCCGCTCCATCCATTCAAAAAATTCGTTCATGTAAATCTGTGCTACACTGATGTCGTCATGCTTGAAAAGCTGTCCTGCCATATAGTGCGCCACATAATGTGCCGCCTCCTCGTGCAGGTCAATGGGGAAGTCTGCCGCCGTCTCCGCCGTAATCCGCGTGGGGTATGCGTTGTACCATACGCGGAATGTCCCTTCGTCCTCTGCCGGCAGCAGCAGCACATGGTCACCCTCCATCATGTAGCCGGAATAGGTGCCGTAGTCTGTGCCGCTTGCCCGCTTGATTTTGTCAATGCAGTAAAAGCCATCCGCCAGCTGCCGCAGGTCGTAGGCAAGAAAACCGCCCAAAGGCTTTCCCTCTGTGGCGGTCTCCCCCTCTTTCTGTGTAATTGTCAGCAGCTTCTTCCAGTATCTCCCGTTGGTTGCTAAAAGCATCAAAGCCTCGTTGGCGGCGGCAGGCATACCGTAAAGGTATGCCGCATTGTTGCTGTCCTTCGCCAGCGCTGCCCCGTCCAAGCTGTCCATCTTCCGCAGGCACGTTTCCTGTAATTCCTTCCAAGTAATGCTCATGCGCCCGTGCCTCCTTCCCTTTTTGTATTTCTCAATAACCGCCTCGGGGTGCAGGGGTGTCCCCGCATGGAATCCGCAGGCGGAATTTACTTCCGCCGAGGAAAACAGGCTGTCGCCTGCTTTGCAGGCTCAGATCTGTTTATCCCTCTGCCCCCCAAGTCAAAATCCTGATTTTGACTTAAGCGTTCAGCGTTGTCAAATCTGTGCCGTTCGCCATTCCTTCGCCACACAACGCCGCACCTCTCCAGTTGTTGAAGCCTGCCGCAAATCTGCTTCTGCCGCTGAAAACATTTGCGTGTGTGTTGTGGTCAATGTAGCTGTCCACCTTCAGCTTGATTCTGTCCAGCCAAGGCATGCATTCGTACTGCTGCATGTAGTCGCTGTCCATCAGGATGAAGTAAGGCTTGCCGCCGATGGTCTTAGGCAGCTCCGCCCATACCAGTACATTCCATAAGCCGCACTGGAAGTTCCAAGCGTTGTTGTTGTTTCTGGGGTCAAGCTCACTGCCGACCGCCGCCAGAACCTCTCTTTTCAGAGGGCCGCTGTTGGGGATGATGATGGTGTCGGGCTTCACATTCAAGAGGTTGCCCTTGTCGTCCTTGAAGTCCTGCATTGCCTCCTGCACCGCATCCAGCGTCAGCACGCTGAACGCTCCTTTAAACAGGTTGCTCTGCTTCAGCGAAACGCCGTCTACCTTGCTGGGGTGCTCCTTGAAGAAGAAGGGCTTTCCGTCCGCACAGGTAATGCTGTATTCCTTTTTGTTCCATTTCATTTTGGCGTTGTGTCCGTTGGAAAGCAGTGCCGCCCCAAACTGCTCTCTCGTTCTGCCGTAGCTTGTGGTAAAACGCTTCGCCGCATTGCTGATATCCCCGATTTTGTTGTCCTCCATCATTTCCGCTGTGATGGAAAAGCCCAGCTTCCATGTGCTGGGTTCAATCACCTTGCAGAAGCCCTCCTGAAAGCTGTCCTGTGGTGTCGCGCCGTTCTCGCCAACGTCCTGGAAGTTCCCCAGACTTGTCATCGTTGCGTATTTCTCCGCAAAATTCTTCGTTTTGTCCATGTAGAAAATCTTGCTCAGCAGGCTGGTTTCCTCAAAGCTTTCCACGCCTGCCGTAATCATGCTTTTGATAGGCTCCTGACTCTTGCCAAAAACGCTGTCGTTCAGGCCGCTCGCCTGAGAAAAGATAATTCCGCTCATGTTCTTCACTCCTTTTTTTGCAATAAAAAAGCAGTCATCCTCTGACTGCATCCCTTATGTTTGATTTAGTGGCTCATCCGCTTACTTAAAAAATCCGCAGCATACGCCGTTTGCTTCATCCACATCCGTCACTGTAAATACGCCGCTCGTCGTGGTCGCTGTCACGCTCAGCCCTGCCGTGCCCAGTGTCACCGCAGTCCCTGCCGTGGGCTTTGCGTCATAGGGCACTTCAAATCTTGTCGTTGCCAGCACAGGCATCACGGGAACCACGCCCGCATCCGCAGGCCCCATGCAAATGTGTGTGGGCTTTGCGGTCGCGCCGCATTTTGTCACCTTGTCGGTGTAGGTCAGTGCCTCTCCCAGTGCATAAACCTCGCTGTCCTTTGCAGGCAGAAATTCAAAAGGCTCTACACAGCTGTTCTGTCTGTCTTTTACTTTAAACATGTTCTCTCACTCCTTTTCATTCCGTTGCTTTCTGGTTTTTCCAATACATTTCCGCAATCTCCGCATCCGTTGCATTCGGGAAGTAGATTTTGTATTCCCTTCTGATTTCTTCCGGCACATCTCCCTTTGCATTGCTGCCCTTCGTCTGGCGCAGGTGTCCCTTGCTGTTCATTTCGTTCATGGCGGCTTGCTTGGCGGCGGCACTCTGCTTTTTGCTGAGCTCTTTTCTGTGCGTTGCCGCGTAGGCATCCGCAAGCGTAATGCCGGGTGCGTTCGCCCACATCTGCAAGGCGCGCCTGCCTGCCTCTGTCTCATTCAGCTGCTGGGGGCTTTCCAGTCCGCAGTCCGGAAATTCCTTCTTCATCGCTTCAAATTCCTTCGCCATAAAGTCGTTTGCCGCCTGCTGCTCCTGCTGATGGATCACCTGCTGTGCCTGCTGCATGGCAGGGTGGTTCTGAATGTAGCTGTCCAAAACCTCCTTGGAAACGCCCATTTCCTCCAGCTGCTGTCTCTGCTCCTCCGCCGCAAATGCACTGCGGTAAGCAGTCAAATCCGCCTCTGTGCGGATGGGCTGGTTTGTGTAGGGGTTCAAAATCCCCTCAAATTCCCTCGCAATGCGCGCGTCCACCCTTTTCTGTGTCTCCGCCTCAATGCGTGCCAAAAGGTCGGGGCTGAATTCCTGCCCTTCCTCTGCTGTAGATACTGGATCACCCGTGGAACTGCTTGCAGTTCTAGCCCCTTTGGGGTCCGGGTCGGTCTCAGTGCCGATACCCTCATCCTCTGCGCCACCGTCCTCAGCCGCAGAATCTTCCGCTGTTTCCTCTGTCTCTACTTCCGTTTCTTCTCCTTCTGTCGCGCCTTCCTCTTCCTCAAAGAAGTCCTCGCCCCAGAAATCCTCGTCATATCCTGCCATTCTGCTTTCCTCCTTTTCGCCGGGGAAGGCAAACAGCCCAAAAACTGCCCGCCTCGCCCTCTGTCTCGCAAATCAAAATCCTGATTTCAAGTTAGCGTTTACCGCTTCTCAGGTCGCCGCCTGTCTGCTTCTTGGGTGCTTTTGTGCTTTCAGCCCCCTTTGTTGCCTTCACTTCCATCGTGCCGGCTCTACCAACTTCCAGCCCGTTTCCATGCTTTCTCATATCGTTCACCCCCTTTCGCCGTTCCTCATGCCTTCGCCCGCTCCTCACTACGCATTTATGCCATGCAACCGCTGCGCAATGCGGTAATATAAAAACCTCCCGTTTCCGAAAAGATTTTTAATCAATATAAACCTTCTCCTCTTTCTGAACCCGTTTGTATTCCTCACACTCCGGGTTTCTGCATCCGAATTTGAAGTTGTAATATGCCCTTGTCGGCATATCCGCCCTGTCATCGTTCTCAAACAATAACGGGCCTCTTTCCAGAATCATCAGCTCAATGCCGCATTTCTTACATTCCACCTGCCAAACCTCCCATCATGTTCATGGCACTGCCGCTTGCATCCTCCACCGCCATGTCCGGCACCGCTCCGGAAGTCCGCCTTGCGGACTGGCTCTCTGAGCCACTGCTATGCAGTTCCGAGGGCTCTGCCCCCTGCGGCATCTGCTGCGTCTCCTGCGGAAGCTGCTGCATCTGCATCTGTGCCAGCTGCTCCTGTCTCTTTTTCTCCAGTCTCTCCCGAATCTCCGCTGCGCCGGGGTAGTGCTGCCCTGCCATCATCTCCCAGAATAGAATCAGCGTCTCAGGGTCGCTCGGGTCGCCAAATGCCCCCGTCTGCAAATTCATGCGGATTTCCTGCCACATGGATTCCCTGTTCCCTGCAAGGCTTGAGGTGTTGTCCACGCTGAAAAGGAAATCGTCCAGCCAGTACCATTCCCCTGCCGCATCCTGCGCCAGATAGTCGTATTTGTTGAATTCGCTGTAGGTCGTGCTGCCGTCAATGTTGTTGTGCCGCACGCTCCGCGGCTCGTCGCTGTAAGCCAAAAGAAAGCGAAACATCACAGCATACAGATCCGCATACATCGCATTTTTCATAATGCGCTTGCTCTCCAGTCTCCCTGCACTCTGCGCCACCGCAATCTGCTTCGCCGTGCCGCTCGTTGCCGTGCGGTCGGGTCTGCCCTGAAAGCTGTCCGTAATCCCTAAAATGCGCCGCGACTGCTCATAGTTCGCCTCTGCAATCGCTTGGTCTTGGCTTGTGTCCACCTGTAAATTATGCACCCCGAAAAGGTTTGCCTCGTCCGCCCCCTGAAAAATAACCTCTCTCAGCTGTTCATCCGTCTTGGAAACCTCCGTCTTTTCGCTTCTGGTAAAAATACTGCCGCCCTTGTCCAGCTTCTCCTGAATCCTGCTGTCGCATTTCTTAATCATGTTCTGCTGATCCATAATCTTGTCAATGTCGCTGTCGCCCAGTGCCTTCCCCCAGCTGCTCACGTTCTTTCGCACCACGATAGGGTAAATGTCGGGCTTATATCTCGGAATCCTCGTCGGCACCGCAACCGTCATCGGCTCAGCCTCGTAGGCGTTCCCGAATTCGTCCATCATCAAGCCGTTCTCGCTTACGCCTTCCGGAAAGGTCTCCTCCTCCGTCATCATGGGAATCACGCCGTTCCGCGTCTCAATGTCCTCGTAAAGCTCCATTTCGTCGCTGTCGTATTCCTCCGCCTGCGTGCTTCCGCAGTGTCGGCATCTATCCAAGCCTGTCATATCCGCCCCGCATTTCGTGCAGCGCTTCATCTTCCGCGCTTGGTAGTCCTCCAAATCCTCAAGCTCAATCTCGTTGACCCAAGTATACCGCCCAATGCCGCCCTTTTCGTTGCGGAAATATCCGAAGTTGACCGTCACAACGTCCTCTGCCGTTCCTCTGCCCCCTCTGCTCTGGGGGTCGCTCTCTGTCTCGTCATCCACGCTTACGCCGTATTTTTCCTTCACATGCTTCTTCGACATGCCCATCTGCACAATGATAAAGTCCATGTCGTTGATTTCGTTCACCCCGTCTTGGAAAATCACCTGTCTGGGGTGCAGCAGGCTCACGCAAAGCTCCCCTCTGGTCTCGTGGGTGTGTCTGTCGCTGTCCCATTCCACAAGGAAGATGTCTCCCCCCTGAATGGGCGTGATTCTTTCGTCCATGTCGTTCAGCATCTCAAAGGGCAGGCGGTCTGTCTCATTCCGCAGGAAGTCCTCCAGCGTTTTCGCCAGCTCCTCATGCTCCTGCCTTCTTGCCGTCACCTTCGGCATGGGAAAGCTGCTGTCCACCTGTGCCTCCATCAGCTCCGCCACAATGTTTCTTACCCCCGTGGCAAGTGCTGCCGCCTTGCTGTTCTTTGCGTCCGGTGTTTTCTCAATCTCGCGCGTCCCGTTGTAAAGGGCAGTTCTCTTGTCCATCTGCTCAAATTCCTCGCGCATCGCCGCGCTGTTTCTGCGCAGTCGCTCCTGCCACATCGGCAGCTTTCCCTGCCCGTTTTTCTTCCTGTCCTGCACATTTCCACCTCCTTTTAACAAATCACTTAAAATTTTAACGAATTTATCGCCTTCTCCTTCTTCTGCTGGTCTATCCCGATGTATCTTCTCGTAATGCTTGGGTCAGCATGCCCCAGAATCTCCTGCACCATCACAATATCGCCGCCTGTGTCCATGTAAAGCCAGTAAGCGAAGGTTTTCCGCAGCGTGTGACAGCTTAGGCTTTCCTTGTAGCCTACCGCGTCCGCCGCCTCGTTCAATATCTGCCATACCCGTATTCTGGAAATCGGCGTGTTCTGCTTGCTCCTGCTGTTGCGAAAGGCGTATTCATAGTCCTTCTTTCCCTTGAAGAAATCCCCGTAGATTTTTTGCAAATGTGGGTTGATGGGCAGGAGAATTGTCTCCCCTGTTTTCTGCTCCGCAATGGCAATGCGGTCTTTTCCTCGCAGGTCGCGCACCCTGTATTGTAAAATGTCGCTGATTCTGCGACCAAGGTAAACCCCTGTCATGAAAAGCACATAATCCCTCTCATTTCGCTCCCGCAGATAGTCCCCAATCACGCCCACCATCTTCCTGTCCTCAATGGGCATCACATATTTCAACCGCCATCACCCCCCTTCTATCCTCTTACAATATAACCGCTACCATGGAGAACCCCATTTCTCCAGTAAATACTGTTTTTCCTTCCTGCTTGCGTTCCGGTAGTCCTCCCACATGTCCGCCGTCCATTTCGCTTTCTTCTCCTTCTTTTCCTCCGGCATGTCCATCCGCTGCTGTCCGCTCGCTCTCGCCATCAGTGCAATCCCGTAAGCCATCACAAGGTCGTCATGCTCGCCCTGCTCCGCCTCCGCTCTCCCCTTTTCATTGCGTATGAAGGAAAGCATTTCCTGCAAGGTGTCCCTGTCATGTACTAGGTGTAGGTTGCTCCGCATGAATTCCTGCATCGTTGCCACCAGTACAGGGCGCGTCAGCCCGTTCGTCTGGAATCCAAAGCTTTTTCTGAGCCTGCCCTCGTAGTTGTCGTAAATCTCCCTTACATAAAGCTTCGGGTAGTGTAAGTATTCCAGCACCTTCTGCGGATGCGTGGAAAAGTTCGTCTCCACCGCCGCCAGTGCGTCATTGTAGTATCTGCCAAGGCAGTAAACTTGCTTTGCATAGGTGTCCTCATCGCAGCTTTGCCATTTCAGCCGCGCCATCTGCTCCCCTGTAATGTTGTCAATCACCTGTACCGTGAAGGAATCGCTCCCTTCCCCTGCCGTGTCACCGCCCAGCGTGTAGGGTCTGCCCTGCTCCGGCTCCTTGAAAAGAAGAATCTCCCCCTTTTCGTCCTCGGTAAAGCGCCGCTCCTGCAAAAGAATACGGTCAAGCCGTTCCTGTGTCTCTGTGTAGGTGAAGCGCCCCCTTCTGGGTGCTTCTTCCATCGTCCGCAGCCGTATGATGATTGCGCGGTTGTCAAATACCCCTGCCCCCGTCGCAATAAATGCCTCCTCCGGTGTCGAAGGGTATTCTTGGTGGAATAGATCCATGTCGTTGTTGCAGTTGTTCCGGATGCACCACCTGCGCCACATCAGCTGCTCGTTGTCCAAGCCAAAGGCAGCCTTAAGCGCTTCTTCCTCCTCTGTCAGCTCCTCCCCGTGCCATTCCCTGCGGTATTCGTCCATCTCAAACCATGCCGCAAAAAAGGGTACATAGTCGTTTCGCCCAGCAACCGCATCGTCCCACATCTCCTTGAAGAAGTTGAACCCCTTCGCCGTGCTCTCTATGATTACCATGCTGTCCTTTGTCGCCGGCACCGCCTGCATCAGTCCGGTGTAGGTCTCCGCAATCGCTCCCGGCCAGAAGGCAAGCTCCGAGGCATGCACGTTCGTTAAGGTGTCGCTTCGCCCCACGCCCTTCCCCCCGGCTGTCGCGCATTTAATCTTGCTTTTCAGTCCCGGCAGCCGTTCCTTCTCCCGCTTGTTCTTCGTTGGGTTCTCAAAGATAAGCTCCTTCGCGTTGCTGTTCTTCAATAGCGGTCTCGCCGGGTTTCTCTCCTGAAATAGCTTGCTCATGTTGAAAAGGTTCGTTGTCGCATCGTCCTTGTGCGTGATGATAAAGCTGTTCACGTTGCTTCTGGTCGCCGTTTTGTAATAAATCAACGCCTCCGTCAGCGTGGAAAAGCCCATCTGCCTGCTTTTCAAAATGATAATGCGGATCGGCTTGCCCTCTGCCTGCTGCTCCTTGATGCACTCATATAATCGATTCTGCGCGGAGTTCAGACGAAAGGGCACAATCTCGCTTTCCTTTGTCTTGATGCAAAGAAAGGCTTCAATGTATTTCTTCGCATCTCGTAAAACGTCATACTTCGGCATCTGCTCCACCGCTTTCCGCTTCCTCTAAGATTTCTTCTATCGTCTTTCCGCTCACGCCGCCGCCGCTTGCCGCCTGCTCCGCCAGCTTCGTCCGCTTCGTGTCGTTCGCCACGCGCTTCTTCTCCAGCTCCAGCCTGTCCGGGTTCTCCTTCCATTTGTCCTTTGCTTTGTTCAGAAGGTAAAACTTGATTGCCCCTACGTCCGCCGGGATGTGCTGCTGCTCCGTCACTTCCTCCAGCACCTCCTCCGTGATTACCTTCCCGTTCGCGTCCGTCAAAACCTCGCCGTTCGCCCCCTGCATCGGCTTCTTCACCTTCATGTGTTTCTTGATGTCCGCGTTGTAGCCCAGGCATCGGTTCAAAAGCGAAACCTCTACCTTCTCAATTTCCTTCTTCTGCTCCGCTTTTAAAAAATCGGCACTTTTTTTCAAGAGTGCCGAAAGTGCCGGAATTTTCTTCCGCAGCTCCCGAAATGTTGAATATGCCATCCCCAGCATTTCCGCCATTTCCTTTTGCGAAAGCCCCGCAAACGCCCATTCCTCAAGGCTTTTCATGTTTTCATAAATCTTTTTCTCGTTGCTGCTCGCCACCTTTTCACCCCCCTTTTTTTCGGCACTTTGCTATTTTCGGTGCCGATTTTTTTTGCATAAATTTCCGCGCGCATAATGCCGCATAAATGCAAAAGAGCCAAGAAAGCCCGAAATCTCAATACTTTTCGCCGCTTTCCTCGCTCTTTTTTTATTTAACATAACATAACATTGTGTTAAACATTTCTTTTTCCCCGCCTTATTAGGAAGAAACCCGTTTTTCGCCGTTCCTGCTTAACACCTTCCCTTTGTGTTAAATAACCGCCAAAAAAGCCCCTTTGGCGCATTTTATGCAGCTCCTCCCCCCTCTTTATGCAGGGAAGGCAGCCGCCGAAATCGGCAGCCGCCCCAGGAGGATATAAGAATAAAGAATAAGAGAGCCGTAACAACTCAACCGCTACCGCTCCCTACTATCATTCTATCATATCCATCGTACCAAATCGTTCCAAATCGTACAAAATCGTTCCAAATCGTACAAAATCGTCCCAAATCGTACATTTTTTCGCAGAAAATAAAAAAACGCTGCATTTCCGCAGCGCTTTCCGTTCAATATCTGTTGTAAATTTCTCCCCTGTTTCCTGCATCAATTACTAATACAATCAATTCTCCGTTGTCTACCGTATAAACTACACGATAATCACCCACCCGCAGCCGCATCAGGTCGTCATGACCTTTCATTTTCTTAATGTCGCTGCCGTTCGGTAATTCTTCAATGGCTGTTACAAGGCGGAGCTTCTCCTGCTTGGGCAGCTTGTCAATGAATTTCTTCGCCCTCTTTTTGATGATGATTCTGTACATCAATCAAGCCCCCATTCCTTTTTGCACTCCTCTAAAGAATAGGTAACGTCTTTCTCCGGGTCGGGGTCATTCCGATAGCTTTCGTACATCCTTTCGCAAAAAGCATCATCCGCAGCCTCGTCCGCTGTTATCCCCTGTAAATATGCCAATACATAACCCATCTTGTAATCCGGTACTCTTTCCAGTAAGCTTGCCGCCATTTCTCTTTCACTCATTCCATCCACTCCCTTTCAATCCTTCACATATTCCAGTAAATCCCCCGGCTGGCAGTCCAGAAACCCACATAAGGCACCCAGACTTTTTGTGTCAATGTTTCCGCCCTCATGAATCTTCTTCCAAGTTGCCTGACCGATGATTTTTTCTTTTCTCATCGTGTAGCTTGTGATACCCCTTTCTTGGAATAGCTTCAACATTTTGTCATAGCTGATACCCATTTTATGCACCTCCTTCTTTCGTATTCTTATCATAACAAAAGTATATCACTATTTCAAGTGACAATCTGCACAAATCACAGTCACTAATTTTAGTGATAATGTCAATAGACTGTCTCAACAAAAAAGCAAGGACACCTCAGTCCTTGCCTTTTTCATTTTCTTCTTAACTTCACTTTAGATTTACAAGACTTTGCAACCAAGGAAGCAGTGCTACATCATATATAATTTTAAGCATAATACTAAATACTACCCTTAAAATATAATATTCTTTTCTCTTTCCTTCTGTCCAATTCGCAACCCGTTCCTGAAATCCTTCCGGGTTTTCAAGCTGTTCTTTAAAAGCCTCTGCAAATTCCTCCGAAGAAATATGCTCTATCTCTTCTTCGCTGAAAGATATTTCTTCTTGAATGACAGAACAATCAAACTCTTTCCCTACTGATTCGAGATAATCTGCCACCGCATTCGGGTTATGGAGAGCCACTTCTTGCATCGTATCCAGTGCACCCTTCCAGTATTTTTGCAAAGCTGCACCCGGTTTTGCAATTTCCTCCATTTTCTTAATCAAAGCACTATATTCAGGACTTTCAAAAAAATTATTTGTCTTGAATGTCTCTATTGTCTTTTCCAATGATTGAAAATCTATATTTTCTCTCCATAAATGCATTACTTTTGATATTTCCTCTAGGTTATCCTTTAATTTCGGATCAATCAAATCTCTTTTTATTCCCAAATCTGCAAAATTCATTTTATATTTTGTTGCTAGCGCACTCAATTCTACTAACTCCGGACAACTGAAAGAACCTAGCATCTTCTGTATCTCTTTCATGTCACATCTTTCTTGCATATTCTTCACCTCCATAATATAACTCCGTTTATTGTTTCATTTTACCATAAAATAAAAATCCGCCTCAATAAAAAAATGTCTCAACAAAAAAGCAAGGACACCTCAGTCCTTGCTTTTTTCTTTTTCCTTCCTTTCATCCCAAGCCCTGCAAAGCTTCTCCATCCCCTCCGCCTCCTTCCGAAAGCAGGCAGTTCTGGAAAGTCTCGCCTTCCGTGCCACCCGCTCCCATGCCAGGCGCTCCGCATGCTTCCCCCAGATGATTGTCCGCTCCTCCGTTGTCAGCGCCTCCGCCATCACAAGGCTCAGGTCAGAGTGCAGCCGCAGCCTGTCTCGAATCGCTCTTTCGTTGGTGCGGATCCGCTCCTCTGTCTCCGCTCGCTTCAAAACCTTCTCGGCTGTGCTGTCCCCGTGTCCGCTCCTGCCCCCCGCTGCGTCATATTGCACCGCAGAAAGTGAAATGTCCCGCAGGCTCCTGCGCATTGCCTCGTTTCTCTCCCGCAGCCATTGCGTTGCCTCCGGTGTGTCCGCCATCTGCTCTATCAGCCGCGCCATCTCTTTCTTTGTTGTCACCTGCACCCCTCCCTCAGCTTTTCATATCTTCGCTTTATCCCTCTCTCCATCTGCTGCAGCTCCCCCCAATGCCTGCGGATTGCCTGCGCCGCGCCGCCCCTCTCCCCTCTTTCTTTCAGCTCCGCATATTGCAGCACCCGGCTGTAAAAGTCCGCCTTCTCCCCTCTCTCTATCAGCGTAAGCGTCCGCAGGAAAAGCGCCTGCTTGTCCGCCTCCGTCTCCGCGCGTGCCGCATCTAGGGCATCCGCCTCCGCCAAAAGCCGCGCTGTACTGTTTTCCGCCACAAAGGCGCGAAGCCCTCGCAGCCAGAGAATTTCTGCCGCCGGGCTTTCCTGCTTCTCGTTTTTCATGTTATCACCTCGTCTGCCTTGAAATCAAAACCCTTGAAATCAAAGGTGTTCCTGTACCCATTCCTTTGGCGGTGCTTCCTTCGTTGGCGTAAAATGCACGAAATCTCGGAAGGTTGTTTTATCAGCAAACCACCGCAGATAAATCGTGCCCGTCGGGCCTTCTCTCTGCTTTGCAATGTTTACCTCTACCTGCCCCTTTTTGCTTTCGTCGCAATCCGGAAAATAATATTCCTCTCGCCACAACAACAAAACAACATCCGCATCCTGCTCAATGTCGCCGCTCTCTCGCAGATCGGAAAGCATGGGTCTGCAATCCGCCCTATCTTCACATTTTCTGCTTAACTGTGAAAGTGCCAAAACCGGGCAATCAAAATCTTTTGCCAGACGTTTCAGCCCTCGGCTGATTTCGCCGATTTCTCTGGTGCGGTTTTCTCCCTTCCCCTGCATCAGCTGCAGATAGTCCACTACAATCAATTTCAGATGATAGCCATTGCTTTTCCACTTATGACATTGCCCTCGCATCCGCTCAATCGTCATGCCGCTGCGGTCATCAATCAGCAGCCGCTCCATAACTTTTTCAAATCTATTCCGATTTTCTTCAGCCTCTCTGCTTGTTTCCTTCCATTCTTCATAACTTTTGTTTGCAAAAAATTGATTATTGCTTACCATGCACTCGGCGGTGTAAATCCTTTGTGCAATTACATCATCAGGCATTTCCATGCTGAAAATAGCAGCCCTGTCCTTTTCCTCTGTCAGTGCCTTCGCAGCTCCTCTTGCAATATCCAAAGCAAGTGCAGTTTTACCCATAGAAGGCCGCCCGGCAAGAATAATAAGCGCCCCATCCTGCAGCCCACCAAGACCTCCATCCAAATCAGCAAATCCTGTGCTGATGCCAAGCAAACGGTTTCCGCTTTTCCGGATTCTTTCCAGTTTCTCCATCCGCTCATGAAATGCATCCAAAACCGTTTTTATCTCTCCGCCGCCCCAGCTGTCTGCCTGCTGTTCTGCCAGAATACGGGCAATCTCATCATCATCCTGTTTCAATACCGCCTGCATGAGTGCTTGCGTTCGTCCCTTGGATCTGCGGTAATAGCTCAGCCGCTGCAAATCCTCCACATGGGCCTTTATGTTAATACTGCTGGAAACAAAAAGAAAAATATCCCTCAGCATATCAACGCTGATGCGCTCGCCTTCTCCCCTTCGCTGCAGCTCGTTCCATACAGTCATAATGTCAATCACTTCCACCGCCTGCATTGCCTCAAATATCGCACGATACATGGGTATATAAAAATCCTCTGCTTTCAGCGTATTTCTGCCCATCTCTGCCGCTGCACGATCCAGAAACATGCACCCCAGAATACTCTTTTCCGTTCCGGAGCTATATAATTCCTTTGTCTCCTCCATGCTCTCACCCCCTATCTTCCAAGCCGTTTCGCCAAGGCGTTGTTCTTGGCAGCAGCTGCCGCTCCGGGTGCCGATGCACCTTGTTGCCGGTCATCCGTCTGACCCTGCCACTTTGCATCCTGCCGCTCCCAAGTGCGAACCGCAGCCTTCCAGTCCTTCAGCTTGACTTTTCCGCGCATCCATCCCGTTGATGTGTAGTAATCTAAAAAATACTGTGGATCAATGCTGTTTCCCCGCTCCTTGCAGTATGCCTGCACTTCTTCCAGTGTCGGGGGTGTGAAAACGCGCTTGCCGCGTTTTTCTTTTTTATCTTTTTCTTTCTCTATCTCTATCTCTTTCTCTGTTGCGACATTGTCACAAACTTCCTGTGACATCTGTGTGACATTGTCACAAACTTCCTGTGACATCTGTGTGACATTGTCCGTACATTGTCCCACTAACGCCGCTTTCTTATCCCTGTGAATCCGCTGCCTGTGTGCCGCCGCAGTTTCAGAACCAACCATGTCCTTCACCGCAGTTAAGTATAATTCCTTGTTTTCCAAAACTTCAATCAATCCGACTTGCTCAAATAATTTCAGAGCCACAGCAGCAGTGTCAATGTCAGTCCGCCCTATTTCAGCAAGCTTCTCCACGTCATAAGGAATCAGCATATCTCCAACATTGCGAATCAAAACCCCGCCGGTGTTTGCGCTTTTCAGGCACAATCGTAAGTAGAAAACGATGTAGTCGTTTCCGTTTTTTTGGTCTGAAATCCAATCAATCGCAGGGTCGTCAAAGAAGTTAATTGGCACTTTTATCCAGTAGTACGCCTTCTCTCTCGCCATTCGCCGTCTCTCCTTTCAGCCGCATCGCCCATCGTTCCAGCTTCTGCTCCATTTTGCGCACCACGCCCGCAAGCTGCCACTGCCGCAGTGTGTTTCTCATCTCCAAAAGCAGCTGTCCGCCGAAAACTCTTAAAATTCCATCCGTCTGCCCCTCCGTCCAGTCCGTTGGGTTTTCCTCGTTGTTAATTCTTCTCCGCTTGAATGCAGCGTACCGCACAATGCTGCAGATCTCCATCAGCTCCTGCAAGCCCTTCTTCAATTCCCCTGCGCTTCGTGCCGGCTTCGCGCCGCTCGTGCCGTGTTTCAGAAATTCGTAAAGCATCTCGCCCTCAAAGACGCAAAGCATCACAGAGACCACGTCTGCAATTTCCTCCGCCACTTCCTCGCTTGCGTATCTGCCGCAGGAGAATTTTCTTCCCTTCCTCCTGCTCTCCGTGATGCTCTCCAGCAGCAGCCGCGCCGCATCTGCAAGCTCATCTGTCTCCTCGGCAAGCATCGCCATTCTCTCGCCCATGCTGACCCTATCGCAAATCAGCTTGATGTTTTCCTGCATTTTCTTGTAGTCCGCCATCCTTCTCCGCCTTTCTCTTTTGGTAGTCCTCTTTTTTCTTCTCCAGCACACGCTCCCTGTGCCGCCAGTAATATCTCGCCTGCCGCGTCATCGGCCGCTCGTTGATGCAGTCCGGATGCACGCAGTGCAGGCAGTCCATGTTGCAGATTTCTTCTTTCCCCATTGCTCCGCCCTCTCTCCTGCTCCTTTGTATGTATCCTCTGCCCTTGCGAAGCAATGATAGGGCAAGTTTTCCTCGCTTCGCTTCGGAAACCGCTAACAATCTCCTCTTATTCCTCGCCTCACACAGCATTCGCTATACGTTCGCTCGTCATAACCAAGAGGAGATTCCGCTACTAAAGCTCTGCCCTTGCCGAACACTGCCATGCTATGCCCTGCGATGCCTTTGCACTTCTGTGCTTCGCCATGCCAAGCCTATCTTTGCTATGCCTTCGCTTTGCGACGCAAATCTTCGCCATTCTTAGCTCTGCCCTTGCTGTGCTTTTCTGAGCCATGCAATACGTTGCTATGCCTTTGCTTTTCCTCTGCATCTCTTTTCATTCCCATGCGCCTCATTGCCCTTGCCACGCTAAGCTTATCTATGCCTTTGCGTTGCTGTCCGTTGCACTGCCATGCTATGCCCTTGCTGTCCATGGCTAAGCCTCTCTATGCTATGCCCTTGCCACTCCTCGCTTTGCTCTGCTCTGCAAGGGTAAGTTTTCCTCGCTTCGCTTCGGAAACCGCTATATTTCGCCGTCCATTCGTCACCTCACCCAACCTGTCGGTCAGACGTTCGTTCCTCATAACCGAACGGCTCAACCGCTACTAAGGCTATGCCTTTGCCTTGCTGTTCAATGTTTCCCTTCGCAATGCCTTCGCCATGTATTTCTTGGCTTTGCTATGCCCTTGCTGTGTCTTGCCATGCCATGCCCTTGCTCAGTCTAAGATGTCGGAAAACTCCGCCGCCCGTTCCTCCAGAATCTCACAAAGGAATCTGCCCTTGCCGCTGTTTCTCCATTGCCCAAGCCCCCGCAGCTTCCCGTAGCTTAGCCACTCCTTCACCGCCGGCACCAATTCGTCCGCCATCACAAGCACGGAAAACTCCAGCACAGCTCCCGCCGCAATCTCCTCGCTGCTCGCAAGGCTGTTTCTCTCGCCCTGCGCCGTCTGCGCCCGCAAGGGTCTCTGGCAGTTTGTAAGCTCCTCCGCCGTCTGCACCGGAATCTGCCGCTCCTGCACAAAAATAAGCCCGTCAATTTCCTTCTTGTAGGCTTTGATTTTGCTGCTCTTTGTCCCCTTCACCTTCCGCAGCACGCCGCAGGCATCCTTGAAAAAGCCTTTGATTTGGTAGTCCCACAGGATGGGCTGCCCATCCTTGTTTCTCGAGAATACCGTCATCCCTTTTTCAATCACTTCCTCTACACCAACCGCTTCAATCTCTTCCTCCCTGCTCGGCGCATCGGGCGCGTGGCTTGCAATGAATTCGCTGTGCAGCTCCTTGTTGTTACTCGCCGTCCCCAGCATCGCCTCAATCGTTGTCAGTTTGCATTGCAAAATTCTCATTTTCTTCTTCTCCTCTTTCCTTCGGTTTATTCCTCCAATGCCGTGTTCCAGCACTCTTTGCAGTAATCCTCAACATTCGGGTGTGGACATTCACGCAAATAGCCCACTTTGGCCGCACACACTTCCGGGGTGCCATCACTCAATTTTTTCGCATAAGGGAACTTTTCAAAAAAATCATCCTTCCTTGTTTCCCTTGGGTGCTCCTTCGCCCATTTTTCAACGATATCAACTGTCGCTTTGGGAAATAAGCCCTGAAATTGTAAGCACTTAAAAAAACCAAGCTCACTGTAAAGCGGGCATCCGCCACAGGAATCGTCTCCGTAAAAATGACACATCCTTTTTCTTTCTTCCAAAAATTTCACCGCATCCATTTTTATCCCTCCTTTTCAATTCCCTCTCCAGCTCCTTCACACCGCAAAGAGAAAGCTGTTTCTTCCGCTCCACATATTCCTTCGGCGGTCTGTGTTCTTTCCTTCTCCCTCTGAAATCCGTTTCCTTCAGGTCAAATAAATCAAAACAAGCCACATTTCTCACCTGCCCATCCGCCAGCAGAACCCACCACATATTGTTAATATTGTGGTATACCTTTCCCCGCAGCAGATAGCCGCTCCGGTCACGAAAATATTTTGTTTCTCCGTTTCGCAGTATCTTTCCGTCCCTGTCTGTGCCGTTAGCTTCATATTTGGCAGCCTGCCCGTCCACATCCTTCAGAGAAAACCACTTTTCCTGCGGATGATGCCAGCTGCGGATATAATCACGGATAATAAATGCGTCACCCTTGCAGGTGCTCTCCTTAAATTCTATGGAATATCCGCATTTTTCAAAATATTCCAGAAGCTTCTCCAGCGTCCAGTCATACCGCTTCTGTATCAGATACGGCATTTTTTCATATTTGTCAAAATCACAAACCCCACCATGCGGATTTACATGAACTATATCCTGATAAAATTCAATTACAAAACGATTGTTTGCATACTGCGCTTTAAAACGCAAATCATCAAATCCACCCACTCTGTGTGTCTCGTTCAAAGAAGGAAATTTCTTTTTTATCTCTTTGTCCTCGCTCACATAAAACCCAATCGAACCAAGAAAAAGCATCAGGTCTTTAAAATTCTCCCAATGAGGATTCCCCTCTCTTCTGAAACTGTGCGGCAGTTCTCCTCTGTTTATAAAAATTCTCGTGTCATAAATCGTTACCTTCGGCATTTCCTTCTTCCTCCTTCAGCCCGATCAGCCAGTCAACCGAGCAACCCGTTCCGGCGGCAATCCGAAATAGCATGTCCGCCCCCGGCACTATGTCCTTCCTCTCGTAGTTGTATAGCGTGATGTAAGCGATCCCGGTAAAAGCGGCAAAATCCTTTTTTGTCATGCCGCTTTCCTTCCGCAGTAGTCGGATTCTTTCCCGAAATATCTCCCCGTCAAATTCTCCGCTCTGCCTGCTCCGGCGGATCTCCTTCTTCTCCTGTGGCGCGTCCTTCTCTTGTGGCGCATCCTCCTTCCGGGGCGCGTCCTCCTTCCGGGGCGCGTCCTCTTTCCGGGGCGCGTCCTCCTTTCGGGGCGCGTCCTCCTCCACCTCTACCACAATGTATCCGGGCCGCTTAATCTTCCCCGTCCTCCCTCTGGAAACTAAGGATCGTATGGTTTCCTTCTTCACCCCCCGCAACTCCGCCAGCTCCGCAACACTGTCCGCCACCGCCAGCGGCAGGGAAAGCGCATCCTTCGTCACTGCCATGTAAATCTTCCTTTTGGGCAACACTCCCCCTCCCTTCTGTCTCAGCTGCTGAGAAATTCTATGGAACTTCTCCTTTTTCAGAACTTCCATAAACAAACCGCAGATTCCCCATCTGCAGCTTGTTTACAGGCATGGCTTCCGCCATGCTGTAATTTTCATCATAGACTACTGCGAACCGTCAGAACGGCAAATCGTCATCCTCAACACTCTCGTCAATGGGATAGAACCCGTCCGCCGGGGCCTGTCCGTTCTCCTTGGCCGCCTTGCCTTCTCCGGTGTCCTTCCTTCCTTGTTCCGCCGCCGCCTTGCTTTCCGCAAAGTGCTGCTCCTCAATGATAACCTCCGTTGTCCAGTGCTTTTTGCCTTCCTTGTCCTCCCAGCTGCGCACCTGTAAACGCCCAATCACGCCCACCAGCTGCCCCTTCCGGAAATATTTTTCCGCAAATTCGCCGCTTTTCCCGAATGCAACGCAGGGAATAAAGTCCGCCTCAGGCTCGTCCTTTCTCTTGAAACGTCTGTTGACCGCCAGTGTGTATCTTGCCACCGCCACAGGCTCACTGCCTTGGCTGTATCGCACCTCAGGGCTTCTCGTCAGCCGCCCCATTAAAATCACTTTGTTCATTTTTCTAACCCCTCCGCTTTTTAAACAAGCAGAACCACTTCGCCGCTGTCAATATTTCCTTCCAGCTGCTCCGCCAGATAGTTGTAGATGTTCTTCTTCGCCTCCAGCTTCCAAGCGCCGCCGTCTGCCTCAAAAATGGCACATCTGCCGCCCTCTCTCATGCGGAAAATAAATCTGCTTTCCGGCTGATCCACCTCAATGAACGTGCGGAACGGGCGCAGAGAAACAGGGTTCGGCACCTTCACATCTGCCACCGTTGCAACCCCTGTCCGTACTGCTGTCACTTGGCTCACACCGTCATCCGTCATCGTCCGCACTGCGTCCTCCTTCAGATTGCCGACCACCTGCAAAATGGTTGCCTTGTCCTCCGTGTCAAGAAATTTGCTCTGCAAAGCAATGTTGAAGCTCTCCGCATCGTGAAATTCGCCATATTGGAACCTCGGCACCTCCGCCGTGGCCAGCACCATGCAGTCCCTCTTGCCGTCCCCCACGTTCGCAATGTCCTTCAGCGCCACGCAGGTCGCACTTTCAATGTGTATGATGATAGGCTCTGCGGCTTCGTAGTCCTCACTCTGCCGCTCGTCCCCAATCTTCTGCACATAGCGCACAATGCTTTCCAACGTGTTCAATTTCAGCGTGGGAAAATCCGCCTTTTTCATCTGGTACAAAGGCTTGTCCGCATAAACGCCGCCGCCATGTCTCACAGTTTCCGGCTTTTTCAGCCCCACAACGTATTCCAATGCTGCTTTAATCATTTCTTATTCCACCTTTCTCTTCTGCGCCTGCAAATCAATCACGCCGCCGCTTGTCTCCTGTGTCTCCGCTTCCTCCCGGTCAATCTCCAGCTGTCCCTTCATGGCTTCCCTGCGCCATTCGTTCCCCTGCACGTTGCCTCTGCCGTCGCTTTCCACAATCATTCTGCTGCTGATTGCCTTCTCCGGCTGTAAGCTCGTCTTAACGATGGCTGTCACGTCCACTCAATCGTCAGCTTTCTTGCCTTCTCTGCGTCCATGTTCGGGTTCGCAATGTTTTCGTAGACCCTCTGAATGGCACTGCCGATTCTCTCCGCAACTGCCCCTCCTGCAAAGTCCTCCAGTAAAAATTTTTCCATAATCCTTTCCTCCTTTTTCTTATCTTCGCCGCAGCCTGTAAAGCCGCGCCGCCTCCTGCGTGCAGTAGTCGTCATGCAAACGCGCCCTCCGGCGCTGCTCCGCCTCCCGCTCCCGCTGTTCTGCCTGCTTCATCTTCCTTTCCCATACCCAGCATACCGCCGCCATCTCAAGCAAAACCGCTGCGGCGCTTAAAAGTAAAAATGCCTGATCGCTGTACATCCTTATCTCACCCTCTTAACCTCTATCCAGCTTCCTTCTCTCCTTTGCAGCATGCTGTAGGCAAAGCATTCCTTCCACTGCGCCCCTGCCCATGTAATGCGGAAAATGTGTGCGTAAAGGTCTGTTACGGTTCCCTTCCGCCTTTTCCGTATTTTCCGCAATTTTTCTTCTCCCGTCCCAATCACTGTGTAGTGAAAGATAACCTCGCAGCCGGGAGCAAGTCCCAATTCCTCCGCGGCCGCTTTCGTCATCTGGGGGATAATCGGTCTATGCCGGCATCTTGTCCCTGCCGCATAAGCCGTCATTTCCTTTCCTGTCATTGAAATCAACTCTTTCTCTTTGTTGCCGTCAGCTGCTCATGGGCTTCACCTTTTGTTGCTCTGCCCATTCCTTGTAATCCTCCTTATTGATTCTCCATTCCTTCCCCAGCTTGTATGCCGGCAGCATCCCCTTCGCACAGTAAAGCTTTAATGTGTTCTGGTTGTAGCCCGTCAGCTGAGAAAGCTCCTGGATTCCCATAATCAGCGGCACCTCGTCCCAATTCATATATCTGTCGCTTTTCCGCCTTTCAGCACCCTTCGGATATATGATTTTCATCCTGATCCACTCCCCTCTCCATCCTCTTTCTCCTTCCTCTTGTATATATAAAGAAACAGGGCGAAATCATTGAAAATGTATGTATTAAGGGGGAAATAGTCGTTTTTTTCCTCGCCCTGCTTCTCTATATCCGCTTTGTTTAAACCTCGCTCATCATTAGCAGTATCCCTGTCAAAGTGATAAACGCCATTCCCAGGCATCGCCATTGCCACAGCTTGCGCCGCAGCCGCTGAATCTGCATATCCCTTGTCCGGATCATCGCCTGCAGCGTCTTGTCTCTTTTAATCGCTTCCGTCCGCCGCAGCTCCTCCTCCGCAAATTTTGATACTTCCATCACACCACCGCCTTAATAGCTGCATATCCCAGAAGGTCAACCGCAACCAGAAACAGGAATATAAGAAGCAGCACAATCACCCATTGCAGGAATCTGATAGAAATCTCCTTCACACGAGAGGGCTTCTTTAGATTCCATATTTTTTTGTATGCCCATCTTTCCATCATGCAGCCAATCAGAACGCCGACAATGAACCCTGTTATCCTTTTTACGATTTCCAACACCGCCACCATCGCACCTCCTCCCCTCTCCTCCTTGGTAAACCTTCTTACTTAGACTAATTCTTCCACTTCTGCCATAAGCGTAAGAATGTAAAGTCTTTTCTTATGGGTGCCGAATACAGAATGTAATCGCCATCCCTGTTTTAATTTCCGGTTTGCATCCTCTGCGCTGTGCGCTTCGTATATCTCCACAACTCTTCTCATCTTCACACCTCTTTTCATTCTGTATAAGAATCATTTTCTTTGATTAAGTTCCCATCCATATCCCAGTATTGGCAAATCAGCCGTGCTGGGTCGGATGGAGTGCCATCACCGGTTGTAAATACAACTTTTATCACCTGTTCTGTTGTAACAGATTTAATAATCTCCGCCATCACACCACCTTCTTCCCTTCCCTCCTTGCCAAAATAAGCCCACCCCTCTATAATGAAATCACCACAACCTCAAAAATATGAAAGGGGAATCCCAATGCTAAATGAATCCTGTATAAAATCTGTAATGCAGTACCTTGATAAAAACCTCGTTCCGAAACGTAACGGAAAAATGTTCGGCATCAACGCAAGGCGTATTGCCGGTGACCTCTCCGAATCCTTTTCGGCTATAGATGTTTTTCAAGCCGTCTCCTGTCTGGTTCAGTCCGGAATGCTCACCAGGGCAAACCCGGAACATCCCCATGTAGCTCCTGCCGTTTTTAAAATCAATGGCATCACCCCTGCCGGCTATCAATTTCTCTCTTTGCTGGAGGATGATACCCTTTGGGGTAAATTAAAGAAAACCCTGCCGCTGGAAAAAATTTTGAATCTGCTTTCCTCCGGCATCAATGCCGCCCAGCTCCTCCAGAATTTTCTCGGCTAATAATTCGCCGATGCTCGTCGGCTCTGCATCTGTCCCTTTGATTTCGGAAAAAAGATGATATGCCAATCCGTCAAAATTAGTTACGAAGCTGTCCATGCTCCGCGGCTCTGCCCAGTAGATTACCCTTTCCCCGTTATGTGCATCGCCTTCCTTGTGCGGCTTTTCTCTGTAGCCGCACAAATCGTTTGTGTATTTGCCAAAGTATTCGTCTCTCGCCAGCCAGCGCAGCCCTTCCGCATACATTCCTGCAAGCAGAAGGATTTCCTGTTGCCTTTGTGTCATTTCCTTTTCCTCCTTTCCCCGCCGCTTGGCGGCTTTGCCTTTTTAGCTTGCATTTTCCTGTTTCCGAACCAAAACCATACCCTCACTTAAACCAAGCAAATATTTTTTATTGCTTTCATCTAACATCGGAAATACTGCTACAATGTTTTTGATAATCTGCTTTTCCTGTTGGTTCATATTTTCACCTCTCTTTCCGCCATCCATAACTTATTTATAACATAACATAACTAGTTTATCTTGTCAACATTTTTATAACTCATTTATATTTTTTATTGATTTTTATAACAACCCATGATAATATGACTTTAAAGGAGGTGATTTAATGGACGCATTTGGCGAAAGAATAGAAAATTTAATTAAACAATTAGGTATTACAAAAACAAAATTTGCTGAAAAGCTCTCTGTATCTCAACCTTATATCTCAAAAATCATAATTTCTGGATATGTTCCAAGCGATAGACTGATTGAAGATATCTGCGAAAAATTTAATGCAAATGAAAAATGGCTCCGAACTGGAGAAGGAGAAATGTTCATCAGAAAAACTAGAAGTGAAACCATTGCAGATTTTATGGTAGATATGCTAAATGAAGAAGAACCTTCATACAAAAGGCGGCTTATCGAAGCACTGGCAGAACTATCTACAGATGAATGGAAATTACTTGAAAATATTACTTTAAAATTGGCAGAAAAAAAGGACTAGTGTTTTACTCTAGTCCTAAATATCTTTTTACGATTCTATAAATAATTTTTAGCTTTTCCTGATTCTGAGTCTTATCAATGAGCTTTTTTATTTCCTCTCTATAATCCATAACATCCCATCCCCTCTGTTCTCTTTCCCGTACAAAAATAGGAACATCTGTTCGTTAAAACTATGTTATAACTTTCCGAAACATTTGTAAAGGGGAACACGCAAAAAATTTTTGCCACTTTTTGCGATTCCCCCTTCCCCTTTCCGCCCCCCCTATGTTATGATTCGTGAAGATACTATTTCATTTCGTGAAAAAGTAGGGGGAGATAAAAATGAAAAAATACACTTGTTTGTTGCTGTGCCTGCCGTTCCTGCTTTCCGGCTGCGGCGGAAGTAATGTTGATGTAGACAGCATCTATGGAAAAGGCTATAAAAGCGGATATAAAGCCGGCTTTGAGGAAGGTGTTTCTAAATTCAGGGATACATTTGATGAAGAAATCGCCCCTTCTTATGATTGGATGCAGGAAACCATGCTTCTGTATACCGATAATGTTTGCATCATTGATGATGTTCACAATAAGTATCATTCTAACGAAGCCTGTTGGGATATGATGGATGTCAAAACAACAACTTTCATGTTTATTGATGACGCTGAAGCTGAGGGCTATGACAAATGTCAGCAGTGCTATAAATATATGGAATATTCCCCCATGCCCGATTACGATGAATTAACCAAGGACTATAAACCGGAAGATTGCCCCTCTGACCCTCAGTATAGCTGGGAAGATAATTGACCTTTGGGTATATTTCTCGTCTTTTCCTATGCTATCATTATCCTAAGGGGGGTTATTCTGTGAAACATTTCCTTTGTTTCCTTCTGCTTTTCTCCTTGTCGTTCAGCACTCTTGCCTTTGCCCATGGCGGCCGCACCGATTCCGAAGGCGGTCATCACGATTATAATAACGTCAGCGGCTTAGGACCATATCATTATCATCATGGTGAGCCTGCACATCTTCATCCAAATGGCATCTGTCCCTATGATAATTCTGCACCGGCTGCTACAGATACAAACGGCTTTTCAGATTCCTTCTATGATTATTTTGAAGATGACACCGCGCCGGAGGAAGCTTCTGCGCCAATCGTAGAAGAATCGACCCCGGAGCTGCCGGAAAGCACCAAGGAAAATCCGTTTTCTGCCGTTTCAATCGGTTCGTTTGCTGTGGGTGTCCTTTTCCTTTGCTATTTCGTAAAGCGTCTCAATCGTGAGTTGCATCCCCCTGTGGCGAGCACACCAAATGAACCCCCTGCACAAAACACCTATATCGTGCAGAACGTGCAAAATAATATTTTTGTTTCACCCCCTGCAGCTGCTACGCTCATTCCGCCGCAGTATGTCATCGGAAAAAATAATCTGCCCGCCGATAGAAACGCCCCCAGACATTGGGGAAGTACCTTTACTGTATACCTTAATTATAAAACGCACGTCTATCATCGTGGGCGGTGTCGGTATGTAAATCCATCCACCACCTTCCCCACTCATATCCTGCTGGCAAGCAAATATGGCCACCCCTGCAAAATCTGTCATCCGGAACTCCCCGATATGACATGGTACTTGCATTATATCGAACAAAACCAAAACCTTCTTCCGGAAAAGAAGGATACCCCATAAACAAAAAACAGCAAGCCCCTTGGCCTGCTGTTTTTCTTTCTCTAAATATAAATTGCTCAACCTTTGCATTTGCTAGGAAATTATACATCACAATTCATAAATATATTATTGTATTTCACGAAAATCAAGGAAACATTTTATAACGAACTCACGAAAAGAAAAACTACTTCTTTTCCCTTTCTGTCCAATGGAGAAGGTATACCAAATAACACATGATCGATGCTAATCCCAGAGAAAAAGCAAAGATAACAAATATTTTCAAATACAAATAACTACGATAATCATCTATACTATATGGCAATAGGCATAATGGAAAAACAATATTAACAATCGAAAAAGCAGCAAATAGCACCAAACCCAATTTCATTCCTTTAGGTCTTAAAAGTGCTTTGCGCCGTACCATCTGTTGTTTTTTTTGCAATGTAAGATAAGAAATTCTATTATTAGCTGACATTACTTTTTCCTGTGTATCAATATACCACTTTCCAGATGAAATAGGCATATCAAATTTTGGTAACGACATACCAAACGGATGTGCTGAAAATTGTTGAACTTTTAGATGCTTCCAAGCACTTTTACAAACTTCATATTCAAAATCTTCTGTAATCTTTTTCGCTACTCCTATAGGAACGCCCTCTTCATTTTCCTTTTTATCTTTATCCCCCAGTTCTGATAAAACATTATATAAGCTTTCAAAGATTCGTTCAGCTCTAATCCAATATGGCCGTAAAACCTCTTTTGAAACTTGGGGACGTTCTTCTGCTTTATATGTATCCTCAAGTGTCCTTCTATTTACGATACTCTCAATATTTTCTTTCACAAAATTCAAAGCATCATCTTCATCAAGTTCTGCTTGATGAAGATTACGTTCTTTTGTAAAAAACTCTATCTCTTCATCAATTTCGGAAATACGGGTATTCACCTCATCACGTTCTGCATTTATTGCAATTAGCTTACTTGCGATAAACCCACCTAAAATTGCAACGATAGATGCAGAACATGCAACTATTGTTGTTAATGTATCTGTTAAATTATACATCATGTTATCTACTTCTCCCTCATTAAGTATAAACTAGCCCGCCTTGGGACAGACGGGCCAACATTGAAAGAATAATCCCAATGACAAGTCAGGATCACTTTTATTCTACTCTACTCCGCCTTTTCTGTAAATAAAAAAAGAGACTTTGTCCCCCTGTCTCCTTAATTTCGGTAAATTTTCATCGGTTGTTGCCTGTCGGCGGTTTCCTTCTCAAACCCTGACTTGATATGTGACTTGAATTTTTTAGGCTTTTTTCTGTTCCCCTTCGCCTGTTTTCGCTAAATCAAGCACAAAAAAAAGAAAAGAAAAAAGAGCTAAAACCCTGTGAAATTCAGTGTTTTCGCTCTTTGTCATAACCATCGAGGCGACAGGATTTGAACCTGCGACCTCTACATCCCTAA
>ENA-ORNZ01000634-ORNZ01000634.1-human-gut-metagenome-genome-assembly--contig:-NODE-634-length-44964-cov-20.122514_pt1 | contig 44964 bp, 39 predicted proteins | sample MGYA00242124_ERZ509040 | MGnify/ENA primary metagenome ERZ509040 (study PRJEB26280, sample SAMEA2338733) | human gut metagenome | biome: human gut; feature: human-associated habitat; material: faeces... | reverse complement strand
AAAAACAAGATAATGGATTATTATGAGAAAATCATGGTTTCATGAATAATTCAGGTTTATTCTTCTCTTCGTCTGAGAATATCGTATTGCTCTGCCTCATGTCCGAGATCCACATAAAGCACCTGTTTTGGATGCGGCGCGCTCTCCTGCTCCTGACCTTCTTCGTCCACAATGCGTTTCACCGTCACCTCTATATTTTCACCGTTTGGTTTCATGATCTCAATACTTTCACCGACCGAGAATTTATTTCTCTGTTCAATGCGGTACATGCCGTCCTTTTCTTCCCCGATGATTCCAAGATACGTATATCCCTTCACGTAAGTATTGTTATCGTAGATCTGTGTCTTTTCCGTCGGCTTGCCAAAATAGAACCCGGTTGTGAACTGACGATACGTACAATTGGAAATCTGCTCCAGATACCATGGCATGTTTGCCTCATACAATTTTGGATCCTTGAGATAATCATCAATGGCAAGGCGATAAGTTCTCGCAACCGTAGCGACGTAAAGCGCTGTTTTCATACGACCTTCAATCTTAAAGCTGTCGATTCCCGCATCGATCATTTCCGGTATATGACCGATCATGCACAGATCTTTTGAATTGAAAATGTACGTGCCGCGCTCATTTTCGTATACCGGCATATACTCTCCCGGTCTCGTCTCTTCTACGATTGAATACTTCCAGCGACACGGATGTGTGCAGGCTCCCTGATTGGCATCTCTTCCGGTAAAGAAGTTGCTTAACAGACATCTGCCGGAATAAGAAATACACATCGCGCCGTGGATAAAACTCTCAATTTCCATTTCCTCAGGAATATGTTCCCGAATCTCCTTAATTTCTTTTAAAGAGAGTTCTCTTGCAGACACCACTCTTTTGGCACCTTGCTTCCACCAGAAATTGTAAGTACCGTAATTTGTATTATTTGCCTGCGTACTGATGTGGCGCTCGATCTCCGGACAGATCTCTTTCGCCAGCTCATAAATTGCCGGATCGGCAATGATCAGCGCATCCGGCTTTATTTCCTTCAATTCACGAAGATAGACTTCCGCTTCAGGAAGATCATCGTTATGTGCCAGAATATTTACCGTAATATAAACTTTTACCCCGTGTTCATGTGCAAACAGAATTCCCGCTTCCATCTCTTCGCGGGAGAAATTTTTTGCTTTCGCACGGAGCCCAAAGGCTTCGCCTCCAATATAGACCGCATCTGCGCCAAATACAACTGCCGTCTTAAGCACTTCCAAACTGCTTGCTGGAATCAACAATTCCGGGCGTCTGTTTTTCATATTTTTATCTCCTTTTTATTAAAAACTCTTTCTTCTTATTGCTCTTAATGACTTTCTTTTTTCACACTTAATGCTACGCCGTCCCCAAGCGGAAGCAGTGATGTCTGAAGCTTCTCATGGTGGGTAAGCTCATATAAATATTCCCTCATGCGGCTGTGGATCGTGCGGTTTCTCCGCTCCACTGCAAACCGAGATTCAATCACATCTCCATCCTGAAGTACATTGTCGGACATCAGTACCCCTTCCGGCGCAAGAAGCCTTAACACTTCCGGAAGATAATGGATATACTGTCCTTTAGCGGCATCCATGAAAATAAAATCATAAGGTCCCGAAAGTTCTTTCATAACTTCCAGTGCATCTCCCGGAATCAATGTAATCTGATCTTCCTTTCCCGCACGCCGAAAATTCTCTCTCGCAATCGGAATTCTCTTCTCATAATTCTCAATCGTCGTAATATGCCCATTTTCCGGCATATACTCACTCATCAAAATTGCCGAAAAACCAACAGCCGTCCCCACCTCCAAAATTCGAAGCGGTTTCTTTATCTTCAGCAGAACCTTCAAAAAGCTCTGCGTTTCCTTCCTGATGATCGGCACAAACGTATCCAGCGCCTCCTGCTCAATCGCCTCAATCACCAGGCTTTCCGGCACCTCCAGCGAATGAATATACGTCGCGATCCTCTCATTACTGATCAATTTGGGACACCCCCTTTTTCAATTTAGGACAGGTCAAATCGCAATTTGGGACGTAGCCTTTTGCAAAAAGGCTACGTCCCCAACTACACGTCCATAATAATTGGTAAAATCATTGGTTTACGCTTTGTGCGTTTCCATATAAATTCGTTCATAGTATCGCGGATCACCAGTTTGATCTTGCTCCAGTCTGCGTTGCGCTGATGTGTCAGGCAGTCTTCCACTGCTTCTGTCACCACTTTTCTTGCTTCTTCCATCAAACCTTCTGATTCTCTTACATAGACGAATCCGCGGGATACGATATCCGGGCCCGCCAGAAGCTGATTGCTTCCTTTTTCCAAGGTCAGCACTACGATCAGTATTCCGTCTTCTGCAAGATGCTGACGGTCACGCAGAACAATATTTCCCACATCACCGACACCGAGTCCGTCTACTAAGATCTCTCCGGTATGCACTTTATCGACTACTTTCGCCTCTTTGTCACTTACCTCCAGCACTTCTCCGGATTGTAAAATAAATATATTTTCTTTCGGGATTCCGAGGTTTTTCGCAATCCCTGCATTTGCTTTCAAATGACGATATTCGCCGTGTACCGGAATCGCATACTTCGGCTTTACAAGGGAATAGATAAGCTTCAACTCTTCCTGACAGGCATGCCCTGACACGTGGGCATCCTGGAAGATTACATTTGCTCCCTTAGACGACAATTCATTGATTACTCTTGATACAGATTTTTCATTTCCCGGTATCGGGTTCGAACTGAAGATAACAGTATCTCCCGGCATGATCGTCACTTTCTTATGCACATCTGCCGCCATACGGGACAATGCCGCCATAGACTCTCCCTGACTTCCAGTCGTAATGAGCACCGTCTTCTCCGGCGGATAGTTCTTCATCTGATCGATCTCAATCAAAGTCTTATCCGGCACCTGCAGATAGCCAAGTTCCTGCGCAACGGAAATGATATTCACCATACTGCGCCCTTCCACTACAACCTTTCGGTCATATTTGCATGCAGAGTTGATGATCTGCTGTACACGATCCACATTTGACGCGAAAGTCGCAATGATGATTCTCGTATTCTGATGTTCTGCAAAAATATGATCAAATGTAATTCCGACCGTTCGCTCTGACTGGGTAAATCCCGGACGCTCTGCATTGGTACTGTCTGACATCAACGCAAGAACACCCTTCTTTCCGATTTCTGCAAACCGCTGCAGATCGATAGCATCACCGAATACCGGTGTATAATCCACTTTAAAGTCTCCCGTATGCACAACAATTCCCGCCGGCGAATAGATCGCAAGCGCCGCTGCATCCTGAATACTGTGGTTTGTCTTAATAAATTCAATTCGAAATTGTCCTAAATTAATGGACTGTCCATGCTTTACTACTTTTCTTCTTGTGCTGCGCAGAAGATTATGCTCTGAGAGCTTTCTCTCAATGATTCCCATTGTAAGCTTTGTCGCATAGATCGGAAGATTCATTTCCCGAAGTATATAGGACAATGCACCAATATGATCCTCATGACCGTGGGTGATCACAAAGCCCTTAACCTTCTGGATATTATCTTTCAAATAAGTGACGTCTGGAATAACAAGATCGATTCCCAGCATATCATCTTCCGGAAATGCAAGCCCGCAATCCACAACAATAATACTGTCTTCATACTCGAAGACAGTGATGTTCATTCCAATCTTCTCCAAGCCGCCAAGTGGAATGATACGCAGCTTTCCATTATTCTCTTTCTTCAAGTTTACACCTCCATGTGTTCTCCGCGCTGTTTCGCCTTCTTCTGGCAATCCATACACTGTCCGTAGAACTTTAGCTCGTGATCCAACACATGAAACCCTTCCTCTTCCTCAATCCGACGTTCCAGCTCTTCCAGCAGATCATCTTTGAAAGGGGTTATCTTTCCACATGTCCTGCAGATCAAATGATGGTGGTGATGCTTATTCTTCCCATCATAAACCTCGCCGATTTCATAACGTGCGCATCCATCATCCAGATTGATCCGATCAACCAACTGCATTTCTAATAACAACTGTACGGTCCGGTAAATAGTCGCCAACCCTATCTCCGGGTAATCTTCTCTTACCAGCTCATAGATATCTTCCGCAGTCAAATGTCTGTGACGATTGTCTGCCAATACCTCTAATACAAGTAACCGCTGGTTCGTTACTTTTAGACCTTTTTCTTTCAGCATTTTTTTGAATTTTTCCTGACTGATAGACATAAGCTCTTACCTTTCAATCTCAATATCTTCCAGTAGTTCCTCAAATATCTTCAAAACCGCGCCAAGCTCTGTCACATCTTCCACGATCTCGTAGACACTTTCCTTATCATCTTCTGCTGATGTATCTTTCAAAATTAAACATTCCGCGTCGTCTTCCTCCGAATCCGTCACTAAAATGTAAGACACTCCATTTACTTTTGTCTGCTCCAACACATAAAAATCTGTTTCCTGCATCTCCTCAGACATAAACTTAATCTTTTCCATCAAAATAACACCTCACGAATCTTACGAATCCTGTGCATCCAAATAACCTTGCAATATAAAGACTGCCGCAATCTTATCAATATATTTCTTACGATCTTCGCGTCTTATTTTACTCTCCATCAACGTCCGTTCTGCAGACACAGTTGTCAGTCTCTCGTCCCACATCACAACGTCAAGGCCTGTCCGTCTCTTCAACATCTCGCCGAAGTCTATCGCCGCTTCAGCTCTTATTCCGATATCATTGTTCATATGCTTGGGAAGTCCCAGCACGATTTTGCCGACCTCATATTCTTTGATCAGTTCCTCAATCCTTGCACAAGTCTTCCTAAGCTTATTCTCTTCTTTCCGGGTAATTGTCTCGACTGCCTGAGCAGTAATCCCAAGCGCATCGCTGATCGCTACACCAACCGTCTTCGTACCATAATCCAGCCCCATGATTCTCATAGATATTATCCCCACTGATTATGCTTGATATACGTCTTAAGCATCTCTTCTACCAGCTCATCGCGCTCCATCTTCATGATCAGACTTCTTGCCCCATTATAACTGGTAATATAAGTAGGGTCCCCTGACATGATATAACCCACGATCTGGTTCACCGGATTGTAACCTTTTTCGCTCAGAGCCTTGTACACGATCTCCAGAATATCTTTTGCCTGAATCTGCGGACCGCTTTCTACCTGAAAAAACTGTGTATTGCTTAAATCTTTCATATACTCACGTCCTCCAAAAATACTTTACAGTTTATTTTAACTTATTACGTTTAAAAATTCAATGTTTGATTTGCAAATGACTCTCAATTTCTACATCTACGATCTGATTCGACAGATTCTCCTCCGTCTCATATGCAATCTTCACATACTCTTTCGTATGTCCCACCTGACAGATGATACCGTCAATCTCCATTTGCTCTTCCATAAGCACTTCCTGCGTTGTTCCGATCAGACGCTCTTCGTAAGCTGCACGCTTCTTTTCATTCAGTTCAAGAAGCACCTTACTTCTTGCCGCTTTCACAGGTTCCGGCACCTGATCTTGCATTACTGCCGCCTTCGTTCCTTCCCGTCTGGAATATTTGAATACATGGGTCTCATAGAAGCTGACTTTGTCCACAAATGCTCTGGACTCTTCAAATTCTTCCTCTGTCTCCCCGGGGAAACCTACAATAATATCAGTCGTAAGCGCCGGATGGTCAAAATATTTCCGAAGGAGCTCGCATTTCTCATAATATTCCTCCGCAGTATATCTGCGGTTCATCCGCTTCAGCGTAGCATTGCAGCCACTCTGTAAGGATAAATGAAAATGCGGGCACATTTTCGGAAGACCGGAGATTGTCTTTGCAAATTCCTCTGTGATGATTCTCGGCTCCAGAGACCCCAGACGAATCCGTTTGATCCCTTCCACTTCATGAACCGCAAGAATCAAAGACAAAAGGCTTTCTCCTGTATCGACCCCGTAAGAGCTCAGATGGATTCCGGTAAGAACCACTTCCTGATAACCATTTGCCGCCAGCGCCTTCACTTCCTTTACAACACTTTCCAACGCACGGCTTCTCACACGACCTCTCGCATAAGGAATAATACAATAGGAACAGAACTGATTACATCCATCCTGCACCTTCAGATATGCCCTCGTATGCTCCGCAGTCTGATCCAGCGTAAGCTCCTCATATTCCCTGGTCTGATTGATATCAATGATCTCTCTTTTCAACTCGGAATCATAGGATTCCAGAATCTTTACAATATCATGCTTCCTGTTATTTCCCACAACGATATCAATACACTCGTCCACCTGCTCCTTCTCCGTCTGGACATAACATCCTGCTGCCACAACAATGGCATCGGGATTCATCTTTCTCGCCCTGTGGAGCATCTGCCTTGATTTACGGTCTGCGATATTGGTCACAGTGCAAGTATTGATAATGTAAATATCTGCGCCCTCCTGAAAAGGCACGATCTCATATCCGCTTTTTTCTAACAATTCCTGCATAGCTTCGGTCTCATAGGCATTTACTTTACATCCAAGATTGTGCAGCGCTACTTTCTTCATAACCCTGTATATTTCCTTTCTTTTACAATTCATTCTTGACTTTTTTCATTCTTAAAACTAAGATAGGTATAGAACAAAACAAAACCAAGGAGGTATGTTCCGATGAAAACAGTTAAAATTTCTTTAAATTCTATCGACAAAGTAAAGTCATTTGTAAATGATATTACCAAATACGATTACGATTTTGATCTTGTATCCGGCAGATACGTAATTGACGCTAAGTCTATTATGGGTATCTTCAGTTTAGATCTTTCTAAGGATATTGATCTTAATATCCACGCAGAAGGAGAAGAGGCTGAAAATGTTCTTCAGGTATTAAAGCCTTATCTCGTATAACAAGCTTGAAAAAGAATGTGCCGGAGCACATTCTTTTTTTTATGCCTGCACTTCGATAATCTCTGCAGTCTCAATAGCAGTCTTCATCATCTCATCAATCTTCTCTGCCAGCTTCTCCTCAGAGCGGCGAATCACCTCAATATTCGGCTTCGTCACCGGATGCTTTGCCACAAAGATGGTACAACAATCCTCAAACGGCTGGATAGATGTCTCAAATGTGTCAATCTTCTCCGCGATCTCTACAATATCCCGCTTATCAAATCCGATCACCGGACGATATACCGGTAAAGTACATACATCATTCGTAGCCGCAAGGCTCTGCATAGTCTGACTTGCCACCTGACCAATGCTTTCTCCTGTGATCATTCCAAGGCAATCGTCTTTCTTCGCGAAATGCTCTGCAATCCGCATCATATATCGACGCATGATGATCGTCAATTCATCGTGTGGACACTGATCATAGATATACAGCTGGATATCTGTAAAATTCACCACATGAAGCTTGATCGGACCGGAATATCTGGATACGATCTTCGCAAGATCCACTACTTTTTGTTTGGCACGCTCACTCGTATACGGAGGTGCATGGAAATAAGTTGCTTCAATGCCGACACCGCGCTTTGCGATCATATATCCTGCCACCGGGCTGTCAATTCCGCCGGATAACAGAAGCATTGCCTTTCCGGCAGTTCCTACCGGCATACCACCGGCTCCCGGAATAATCTGAGAATAGACATAAATCTCCTGACGGACTTCCACATTCAGGAGGACATCCGGCTTATGCACATCTACTTTTGTCTCCGGAAATGCGTCAAGAATCACCTCTCCCAGATCACAGTTGATCTCCATGGACGTCTTCGGGTAAGATTTTTTCGCTCTTCTTGCCTCCACCTTGAAGGTCAGATTCTTATCCGGATACATTTCATCCATATAAGCAACCACATCTTTTTTCAACTGCTCAAAGCCCTGATCCTCCATGCGGACAACCGGACAGATTCCGACAAGACCAAACACTCTCTGCAAATGCTCTACCGTATCCTCATAATCGTATTCTCCTTCACAGTCCACATAAATTCTCGCCTGAGATTTGTGTACCTGAAAATTCCCGTCCACATCCTTCAATGCAAAACGGATCTGACGCACTAACGCATCTTCAAACAGATAACGATTCTTACCTTTTAATCCAATTTCTCCGTATTTTAATAAAAATGTATGAAATTTCATTCCTTATTTCTCCTTTGATCAGACGATCTTCTCTCTATCGTCTGGTATATTTTCGAAGTATCGGTACTATATTATAAAGGGTATCCAATGTATAGTCAATCTCTTCTAACGTCGTAAATTCTGACAGACTGAAGCGAAGGGTAGCGTCCAAAAATTCCTGTTTTGCTCCGATTCCCTTTAACACACCACTGACCTGCGGGTGGTTGGACGCACAGGCTGAACCGGAAGATACATAGATCCCTTTTTCTTCCAGCGCATGCAGGAGCACTTCGCTTCGGATACCTGCAAACCCTACGCTGATGATATGCGGCGCAGAGGTTGCATCAGGAAGTCCGTGAATCACTGTATCTTCGATCTTCAATACCCCTTCGATAAAATGCTCCTTCAATTCCCGCATCCGTTCCACTTTCTCATCCAACTGATCGTAAATGGTCTTTGCCGCAAGCCCAAGTCCCGCAATACCGGGAACATTTTCCGTACCGGAACGGACATTCTTTTGCTGTTCACCGCCAAATACAATAGGCTGTATCTTCACATGGCTGTCTACATAGAGCGCGCCGATCCCTTTTGGCCCGTGAATCTTATGACCACTGATTGAACACATATCTACCTTTAATCGTTTGGGATAGATTCTGTATTTACCGAATCCCTGCACTGCATCCACGTGGAACAGAATATTCTGATTATAAGCTTTTACCATAGAAGCCGCTTCCTGAATCGGCTGTACCGAACCCACTTCGTTGTTCACATACATAACAGACACTAAGATCGTCTCCGGGCAGAGCGCCTCCTGCAATGCAGAAAGCTCAATCCTTCCGTATTTATCTACCGGAAGAAATGTCACACGGAAGCCTTCTTCCTCCAGATGGCGCATCGTATTGATAATGGCCGGATGTTCAATGGAAGAAGTGATCAGATGATTTCCTGCGCGTCTGTTGGCTCTTGCCGCCCCCATAAGCGCCAGATTATCGCTCTCTGTTCCGCCGGAAGTAAAGAAAATCTCTTTTTCCTGTACTTTCATAAGCTTCGCCAGTATTTCCTTTGCCTCTTTGATATAACCTTCCGCTGTCACTCCCTTTACATGTCTGGAAGACGGATTCCCGTAATCTTCACACATGACTTTGTATACAAGCTCTCCCACACTCTCATAAGCTTTGGTCGTCGCAGAATTGTCCAGATATATTTCTCTCATGCTATCTACTTCCTCATTCTTTTTCTTGTTATTAAGGTATGTAACTACCCTTCCAAATGGAACATCAACACCGCCAGCGCGGCAAGTCCTGCTGTCTCTGTGCGAAGAATCCGTTTCCCAAGCGTGATTACTTCTGCGCCCTGTTCCAACGCCTGATCTACTTCTTCTTTCTCAAAACCGCCTTCCGGTCCGATATAGATTCCCACAGACTGCCCCGGAAGTATAGAAGTGATCACCTTCTTCGTTTCTTTCATTCCTTCCGCCAGTTCATAAGGCAGAAGCACTCTGTCCAGCTGCTCGGAGTATGCAAGCGCCTCCCTGTAGGATAACACCTCATGTACCTTCGGGATATAACCGCGCCCCGCCTGTTTTGCCGCACTTTTGGCAATTTCCTGCCAGCGGGCACATTTTTTCTGCGCTTTTTTCTGATCCAGTTTCACAACAGACCTCTTCATAGCAACCGGAATCACTTCGCAGACTCCAAGCTCTACCGCCTTCTGGACGATCAGCTCCATTTTGTCACCTTTGGGAAGTCCCTGAAACAGATAAACCTTCGACGGTAACTCTGTGTCTGCCTCCTTCGTCTCCTGTATCCCAAGAATCACCCGATCCTCTTCATAAGCCTCGACTTTGCATAAATAAGACAGATTATTTCCATCACTTACCATCACTTCTTCACCGAGACGCAAGCGAAGGACATTCTTCATATGATTGACATCCGAACCTTCCACAACAATCCTCGTGTCTTCCACTTGATCCGGCGTCACAAAAAAATGCTGCATCTTCTACTCCTCTTTCTTAGCAACTACAGACACCCATTCGCCCTGATAATTTACTTCCAGCACCGTCAGTCCTGCAGCTTTCACAGCTTCTACCACAACTTCTTCTTTATCGTCGATAATACCGCTTGTAATATACACAGCTCCCGGTTTCATCTGATGTACGATCACCGGCGTCAGAGGTACCAGCACATCCGCCAGAATATTTGCTGCTACAATATCGTATTTCTCATAGCCAACCTGATCCTGCACCGCTTTGTCATCAATAATATTTCCAATCATGACTTCATACTGGTCTTTGTCGATTCCATTGACTTCCATGTTCTCATGGGTAGCGTCAATTGCACAGGGATCAAGATCGGTGCCTACGGAATGACCTGCACCGAATTTTAACGCCAGCATTCCTAAAATACCACTTCCGCATCCCACATCCAGAACAAGCGCATCCTTCTTCGTATATTTGCGAAGCGCACGGATACAGAGCTGGGTAGTCTCATGCATTCCGGTTCCAAATGCAGTACCCGGATCAATGTGGATCACCATCTTGTCACTGTCCTCGGTCTTCACATCTTCCCATGACGGGATCACGAGAATATCATCGATATAAAACTGATGGAAATATTTCTTCCAGTTATTCACCCAGTCTACATCCTCCGTCTCAGACTCTTCGATGGTACACTCTCCCACATCTACATAATTTCTCATGTCTTCTAATTCCTGACGAACTTCTCCCAGAATCCGGGCGGTATCCACATCCTGATCCAGATAAAAGGTAAGATATGCTGTTCCGTCATCCTCCGGGATATCCGGCAAAATGTCTACAAACATCTGCTCTTTATCCTGCTGGGTAAGAGGAATCTTATCCTCAATCTGCACTCCCTCAATCCCAAGATCATTTAACATACTGCTGACAATATCTTCCGCCTCCGTTGTTGTCTTCAAGCGAAACTGATTCCATTTCATAATATTAATCTCCTTCTAAAACAAAATGCCTAAGTGCTCCAGTAAAATCTTGCCTCCCATAAGGATCAAGATCACGCCTCCTGCAAGCTCTGCCTTTGATTTATATTTCGTTCCGAATATATTTCCTATTTTAACACCTGCCGCTGATAAAGTAAATGTGATTCCGCCGATAAAGCACACTGCAGGCACAATCTGCACTTGAAGGAATGCAAACGTCACTCCCACCGCAAGCGCATCAATGCTTGTGGCAATCGCAAGTCCAAGCATTGTCCGAACGTCAAGGGATTCATCCCCTTCTTCACATTCCTCACAGCTTCCCAACGCCTCTCGAACCATATTAATCCCGATCAGCCCAAGCAGAATAAAGGCAATCCAGTGGTCGATGGAAGTAATGACCTCCTGAAACTGAACGCCAAGCACATATCCAAGAAGCGGCATCAATGCCTGGAAGCCTCCGAAATACAATCCGACGATGACGCCCTTCTTCCATGTACAGCGCCTCATGGCAAGCCCTTTACAGACAGATACTGCGAAAGCATCCATAGACAGACCGACTGCGATCAAAAATAATTCCACGATTCCCATCTTCTATCACTCCTTCAAAAGTTCCATCCCGCTAAGCTTCTTCTCCACGTCCTCTAACTGTCCCAAAATCTTCTCCTGCTGTTCATCAAAGAGCAGACGTTTGTTGTACATATAATATTTATCACAATCATTTTCCTTTAAATACTGGATACTGTAATAATCCGTATTAAGCTCTGCAATAAATGCGACCATCTCCTGCCCGGTCAGCCCTGTCTCCTCCAGAAAATCAAACGTATGATCAAGGGCACTTCCCGTCCGGTCAAATAATTGCTGCCGTCCGTCTACTTCCTGTTCAAAGGCTTCCTTCACCGCAGCAAATCCTTCCTCTTTGCCAAGATGATCCCGAACCGTCATAAACTGATATTCTGAAAGCCTGAACACTACTTTCTTCCAAATATGGTCTTCTTCCTTCGAGAGCCGCTCTGCTTTTCGCAGACGCTCATATTCCTCCGACACTTCCCTGCACACCAGATCAAGCTGCCCACTCTCCTTATAGCGCTTGAGCGCCCCGTAAAGCATCGTCACATACTTGTCCGCCCGATAACAGTCTTTAAACAGACCGGACAATTTCCCCATCAGCATCCCTACCACACTAAGTCTCTCATCAAAGGAGGCTGTTTTAAGCTGCTCCATAGAAGCGCGGTCGAAATGTCCTTCCAGAATATGCTCCAGACCATAATCCTTTTTATATTTTTCAAACAGTTCCAGATACACTGCAAAATCCTTGGCAATTCTCCAGTGCTGAATATACTGATGCACCACTTCACGGTCTGCTTTTTTCCCAAGTACCTCGTAAGCCTTCAGAAGTTCCGACAGATCCTCCCAGCCTCTTGCTGTAGCGAATTCTCGTCCGTCTACGCTTGTCTCCATCTTATAGAAATTCTCTTTCTTAAGCTCCAGATAAGAGCGGATCGCCGGATGAATCTGCGCACGATACGCATATTCCTTCCATACATCATAATTTTCTTCCACTTCGATCTTCTTGATTCGATCCAGTGTCACAATGTCAAAATCACGCACAGACTTATTATATTCCGGCGGATTTCCTGCAGCTACAATGATCCATCCTTCCGGAACCCTCTGGTTTCCGAACGTCTTACACTGAAGAAATTGCAGCATGGCAGGAGCCAAAGTCTCCGACACGCAGTTGATCTCATCAATAAAGAGAATACCTTCTTTCACACCGGTCTCCTCTATTTTCTCGTAGACAGAAGCAATGATCTCACTCATGGTGTATTCCGTCACCGAATATTCTCTGCCTCCATAACATTTCTTCTCAATAAAAGGAAGCCCCACCGCACTCTGTCTCGTGTGGTGTGTGATCGTATATGCCACCAGTGAAATCTCACACTCTCTGGCAATCTGTTCCATGATCTGTGTCTTTCCGATTCCCGGAGGACCCATCAGAAGAATCGGTCGCTGCCGGATTGCCGGAATCGTATATTCGCCAAAATCGTCCTTCTGTAAATACGCCTCTATGGCATTTTTAATTTCTATTTTTGCCCGCTTAATATTCATAAATGTCGCTCTCCTCCAATATCAACTTTACTGCCCACGACGGAACTTCCATATCCTCATAATCTTCCTTCAGAAACACAAACGCTGTCTCAAAGGCAGGCATCTTCGCCGGGTAAGTTCCCTGTCCGTCTGTAAAATACAGAAGCCCCCTGAGATTCGAAAATACATGCTCTTTCACCAGACGCTCTACATAAGCAAATGCCGGACGGAAATCCGTTCCTCCCTCACCCTTTAACGTCAGATCCTTCATGTACGACTTCAAATCTTCCTCGCAGGTAATTTCTTTATCTTCCTGCACTTTATCGTCACACTGAATAATATGAATATTCACCTTCCGGAAAAAGCTGTCATTTTCGCTTAACACACCATAAGTCTCTTCCAGAAATTTTCTGACCAGTTCACCGGAACAGGACATGGATGTGTCGATCACAACCGCAAACTCTTCGACCTTCTGCACCTCTTTCCATTCCTGAGGCTCAATTAACGGCATATTTCCGTATACCCGAAGGCCATAACTGTAAAAATTATAGTCAAAACTGTCCTCGTCTACTCCAATTTCTTCCTTTAGCACCGAAAACTTTCGAAGAAACTCACGGTAATCCATGCGCTGTCTGTTTTCTACCCGAATCTGATCCACAAGACTTCCTGATTCTGAAGCCGCCTCCTTGGAAAATGTCTCCATGTCCGTCTCCATCTGTTCACTGATCCCCTGCCACTGATTCTCAATCTCCTGGCGCTTCTTCTGGTCATCCTCCGGCCAATATTGATGGCTGTCCACACAAAAATCACGCTCCAGCCGTTCCAGTTCAGCTTCCTTAAGCCCCTGTGCATCCAGAAACTGATAGATTTTCTCTGCGGTCAGCACCTTCATCTGTCTCTTAAGATCAGCGTACATCTGTCTCCTTATATAAGACCTGGATCTTAACACACACCGGTAATTCATTCCGTCAATGATGGACTCTGCAGCAATATCACAGGAAAGATTATATAACCTATCTTCTCTCCCCTGTCTCCTTAACATATGTCGAAAAATCCCATGGAGCACCATATGGAGATAGATTCGGTTCACCAAAATCCTGTCTTCCCGAAACAGTCCGCCCAAATACTGAGGATGATAATAAATTGCCAGCCCATCCGTGCCGATAGTTTCCAGACCGACATCCATCACAAAAGCGTAACCGGAAAGTGCTACATCCATAAACCGCATTTTTAAATATAATTCATTTCTGGAAACCATCAAAATCTGCTCTCCAATGGTTTCCAGCTGACTGGTAAGCGTCTCCTTTTCCACAATTCTTCCTCTCTATAATTCAAAACTCTTCTTTTTCGCACGGAACTTTAACGCCTTCTCTTCTGTAAGTAAGGCGGTAATTTCCGTCTTCTTCCACTCTGCCGCCTGCTCAAGCGCAGCGCTGATACTCGGTCTTGTCCATACATTGTTCTCCGAGAAAAAGCGAAGCCCTTCCATGTCTTCCTCCGCCACTAACATCCGCGCCGCAGTCTTAAGATGTCCCGTCAGATACTCCCGATAACTCTCCTCTGCCTTCGCTGACAACTGATAAGGATAGCGAAGCCTTCCAAGAACCAGACGAAGCACCGTTTCTTCCGACTCCTCTGCAATCGCTCTTGGGAGAAGCTCATCATACTTCCCGTAATCAAGAGCACGGTTATAAAAACACTGACGGTAATATCCTCCCGCCCCATGATGACTGGTATAGAGAATCCGCGCCGGCGTATTCTCCACCGCCTCCTCATAATGCTCAGGAAAAAGCACCTGCGCAGTCTTCCCTTCCTGATAATAAAGTCTTGCCAGAATTCGATAACGCATTTCATCCAAAATAGAAGGAAGCGCTGATTGTTCTCCATTTGCAAAATGAATCTCTACTTCCCGTATCCGGCATCCGGTCAGCGCGCCACCACCGATTTCACGAAGAGCATCCGATAAAACCAGCTTTCTTAAATTTCGACAGCGATAAAAAGCATACCGCCCGATCTCGCGCACTCCGCCCGGAAGCCGGATTTCCGTTACCGCTTCCATATTCAGACGATGAAGTCCCGACAGAGCTTCTGCACCTTCCTCCATCCAACAGAGATCTCCCTCCTCCGGCTCCCGGTCAGAAAACGCATAAGGCGCAATCGCAGTAATCGGCTCACCTCCAAGCTCATCCGGCAGATAGATCTGTCCGTCTATGCCATAACAAGCGGTCACTGTCAAACCGTCTTCTTTCTTCTGATAACAGATTTTCGGACATCTCTGATCCATACTACAAACTCCTTCTCTTTATTTTCGGATTATAACACAAAACAGATTCCCCAAACCGCCAAAACCCGGCGTATTCGGAGAATCCGCTTTTTTCATACTTTTACTTTTTATTTCTTTCGACTACGCTTAGTCCAGATCAATGAAGTCTACCTTAAACGCATCATCTGCTTCGATATGACCACGTTTCTTCGGCTGTTCTCCAAGAAGATCATCCAAATCGTCAATGGTCAATTCATCTCTTCTGTCATAGCCAGCGAACACATCTTCATCCGCTTCAAAACTTGACAATTCTACAGTATCAAAACGATCTTCACGTCCGAAATCATCTTCGAAATCATCTTCAAAGTCGTCTTCGTATTCATCTTCATAATCGTCTTCATAATCGTCTTCAAACTCATCTTCGCCAAAAGAATCCTCTTCGTATTCTTCAAACTCGTCTTCGTCTTTCTTGCGCTTTCCAAATAGGCCGCCCTTCTTTTCCTTTACAGGCTCTTCCGGTTCGTCCTCTTCTTCATCGATACCATACTCATCATATAACTCGTCCAGTTCCGCATTGCGGTTGTGAAGTTTCACGCCGAGCACGATCAGTACCACAAGAATAATGATTCCACCAAGACCGCCAACCAGCACAATCAACGCAAGATGCTTCTCGATGAAATTCTGAATCTTTCCAAGGATTCCCGCGTTCTTCTTAGATGAATCTTCATCGTCAGAGCTGATTTCCACTCTCTGGTATGTATTTTCACTCGGATCATACTGATAATATCCTGTCTCACCATTATTGTTCATGGCATAGATCACATAAGTATCTTCTTTGCTGCTATCCTGCCATACCGGGAATTCCTTCTCATTTAATGTAAGCTTTGCTTCCTTGTACTGTTTTGGAAGCTTCACATTAGATGTATCACTGAGCACAATAATAGAAGTTGTATCAGAGATTGACACCTCTTCATAAGGTGAAAATGTAGCATTCTCTGTATTGTACAGGAAAAAATCACCTGTGCCTTCTGCATCCTTCAAATAACCAAGTGTCACTGCGCCAGATTCATTTGCTACCATCTGACGATCTTCTCCGTCCAGAGAAACGGTTGTCTTGGAATAGCCGGTCGGAATGTCTGCTTCTGCAAAAGCATCTGTCAATGTGTATTTTTCTCCGTTTACTTCTACTTCTTTATCTCCTGCCCCCGTGGATGTCGTTTCTGTCTGAACAATCTTAGACGGATCACCCTCGGCAATCTTGATCGTAGAATTTCCTTCTGTAAGTGTCAAAGTACCGCCATTTCCAGATGCGACCGAAGAGCTGTTCACTGTAATCTTTGTCTCGCCTTCTTTTAACGCCTGGAACTTCACAGTAAAAGAGATCTCAGAAGAACCGCCATCACCTTTATAGGTAAGACTTCCGTCTCCGGCTTCTACACCATCTCCTGACTGGAAGCTCAGATACTCACTGTCAAAAGCAAGCTGTACTTCTACTTTCCCCATATCTCCGTCTGAAGAACGAAGGACACACTTTACATCCACCATCTCTCCGACTGCCGTCTCCGGATCCGTAAAGGAGATCTTGCCGTCTGCCGCATGTACAACCAATGAGAAGCAAGGGATGCACAGACAAAGACTTAATACAATTGCACTGATTTTCTTCATTAATTTCATGATTATTCTTTCCTCCTATGTTTTTCCATAGTATATTTTCATTTGTGAAATGATAGAACTCTATTCTTCTGAATCCACTTCTCCGGAAGTCGTCCCTTCCCCCGGCGAGGTGTCAGAAGTTTCTTCTCCCTCAGTCTTCTCTCTATCTAATTCCTTCGGTCTGGTAACACCGGTCGTATCCATAATATCATCCGAAATTGTCTGAACTGTATCGGACACCACATATTCCGTCTCACTCGGATACAAGAATTCATGTAACTGTTGTACATTTTCAGCCAATCCCTGAGCAATAACAACCGAAGCGCCTTTATATCTTCGACTATCATCTCTGTCAAACGGGAAGCCTGTACTGTCCGCCAGCTTGTACTTAAGCCCGGCGGTTCCAAGGTTTATAATCTCTTTTAATGTAAAACTGGTAGATACCTGTGGAAATACCGTATCAACAAGCTTATTCAGTGTTCCCAGATCCATCTTGACCGCTTTTTCAAAAATCTTCTGTATGACGAGTCTCTGACGTTCTGTACGCTTATAATCTCCACCTTCCAGCTTACGAAGGCGTGCATAAGTCACTGCCTGCGGACCATCCAAGTTATAGGTTCCTCCACCGGAAAGTGTATGGGCTTCCTTCCCTGCAACTTTGGCGGTCTCTCCAATATATTCATTCAGCATATTGGCTTCTGCATCAGTTACATCAATCTCAATTCCACCAATCAGATCTACCACATCTGACATTGCTTTAAAATCGACGGTTGCATAATCTTCAATATTAAGATCCAGATTTTTATTCAGCATATTGATGGCATCCACCGGACCTCCGGAAAAATATGCGTAATTGGCTTTATTGTAAGATCCATCTTCTTGTTCTAATAATGTATCTCTGTAAATGGACGCCATCCGAATCTCTTTCTTGTCATGATCCATCACAGCAATGATAATCGTATCGGCATGCGTTCCGGCTTCCAGCTGCCCTTCTCTTGAATCCCCTCCGAAGAGCGCCATGGTCGTATAGCCCTCCATTTTGACACCTTCATTAATCTTAATATCTTCGGAGTCAATCTCAACCTTTTGGAACTTATCATACTTTGCCATCACATAGGCTGTCCCGGATAATAACAAAAGAATGATAATCTCTACCATTAAAATAATTGCTCGTTTTTTTCTTCGGTTTCTTCGTTTCTTACGCGCTTTCGCAGCCTGAACAGCCTTTAGCTGTCTATTGCTTCTCTTCGCCATAACAAACCTCACTTTTATTTATTAATCTACACAATTTATACTATTTTACTATATTTCGACAGAAAGTGCAAGCCGAAGCGCTTCTGCAACAATGTTATGCATATCCATATAGCGATATGTACCAAGTCTTCCTCCAAAAATCACACAGTTTTCTTTGGAAGCAAGCTCCGCATATTTCTGATACAAAACATTGTTTTTCTCATTATTTACCGGATAATAGGGTTCGTCTCCCTTCTTCCATGCTGCCGGGTATTCTTGGGAAATCACTGTCTTATCTTGTGTACCAAATTCAAAATGTTTGTGTTCGATGATCCTTGTATAGGGTACCTCAAATTCTGTATAATTGACTACTGCATTCCCCTGATAATTTTCCTCTTCTAAAACTTCTGTTTCAAAAGAAACACTTCGATATTCCAATTCCCCATAACAATACTCGTAAAAAGCATCTATCGGACCTGTGTAGATGATCTTGTGTGCCATCTTATCTAGTTCCTTTCTCCGGTTCAGGTAATTAACATTAAGTCTTACATCCGCTTTCTCTAACATCTTCTCAATAATCGCCGTATACCCGCCAATCGGAATTCCCTGATAAAGATCATTAAAATAATTATTGTCGTAAGTATAACGAACCGGAAGTCTCTTAATAATCTCAGGCGGAAGCTCCGTTGCTCTATGTCCCCATTGCTTCTCTGTATAACCTTTGATCAGCTTCTCATAAATATCTTTTCCCACAAGATTCAACGCCTGTTCTTCCAGATTCTTAGGATTCGAAGTTCTATAAGCCTCTACCTGCTTTTGAATCTTGTCTTTCGCCTCATTTGGAGTAACAACCCCCCACAGTTTATTAAATGTATTCATGTTAAAAGGCAGATTATAGATCTCACCTTTATAATTTGCCACCGGGCAATTCGTGTATCGGTTAAATTCCGCAAATTGCTGCATATATTGCCAAATTCTTTTATCACTTGTATGAAAAATGTGTGCTCCATATTTGTGAACGTTAATACCTTCTACTTCTTCCGTATAGACATTACCCCCGATGTGGTCTCTCTTCTCCACCACAAGACAGGATTTCCCTTTTTTACCAGCTTCATAAGCAAACACGGAGCCGAAAAGACCAGCTCCTACAATCAAATAGTCATACATATTTTTACCTTCTCACTTTATTTTTCAAAATCATCTTTATATTCACCAAAAAAATACATTTAATGCTAAAAGCGGGATGTATCTTACATCCCGCTTATTATTTTGTTGAAACTTACTTCACTCATTACTGTGGCACTTCTGTCTCTCCACCACCAGATTCAGTTCCGCCTCCAGATTCTCCGCCCGAACTTCCGCCTGACGATTCTCCGCCCGAAGAGCCATCTGATGATCCTCCCGAAGATTCTCCCTCTGAGTTCCCGGTTCCGCCGGATCCTGATCCGCTTGTTCCTGAATTACTTCCACCACTATTTCCTGTATTATGATCACTTCCTGTTGATGTGTTTCCACTAGAAGTTCCTTGGTTATTTGAATGGTTACTTGACGGCTTTCTACCCGATTCTTGACTCCTATCATCTTCTGTATCAGAATAAGTTTGACTACTTAATGTCTCTTCATCTGTGGCTTTTTTCTCACCGACTTTATTTACAACTGCAGTACTGATAGACGAAACTTCACTTGATGGAGTATAGTCCATTTCACCGTATAAAAATTCGTGCAATTGTCTTACATTATCTTCTAACGTAACCGGAATAACGATACTTCCAAGACCTGAAATGGTATCTGTTGTTTTATCAAATGGAAATCCTGACGATTCTCCTATCTTATACTTTGCAAAATCTTTCGCATATGATAAAATTTCAGGCGTAGAAAAGCTTGTCTTAATCGTTGGAAGCAAAGTATCAATCATCTTATTAATTGTTGCAAGATCAGATTGTTGAATCTTTTCAACCATTTTTTCGATTACGATTCTCTGCCTTTCAGTACGTGTAAAATCACCACCTGCTGTAGAGCGAATTCTGGCATACGTAGTTGCTTGCACACCGTTTAAAAGTTGTACTCCTGGTTCTAAAACTTCTCTTGCTGTTTTATCTGCTACATTTGCTGTTTCATACACATAATGATTTAGTGCTTTCATCTCTTCTTCTTTAACTTCAATCTCTAAGCCACCTAACAAATCAATTGCATTAGAAACCGCTGCAAAATCAACTGTCGCAAAATCTTGAATATCCAAATCTAAGTTTCGATTTAACATATTAATAGCTGCAGTTGGTCCTCCGAAACTATAGGCAGCATTACACTTCTGCAATTCTTTGTTTCCAATATCCAAAAGTGTGTCCCTATATACCGAAACCATTCTCACTTCTTTTGTTTTATTATTAAGACTTGCCACAATAATACAATCGCTTCTGGTTCCTACTTCCAACTCTCCTTCACGAGAATCTATTCCAAACAGCGCAACATTGGTATAACCTTCTCCTGTTGTCTCTGCTTCTTTGTTGACAATAATATCTTCTGTCGGAATCTCTTCCGTGTCAATCTTTCCTAGTTTTGCGGCAACATATATAACACCACTTGCAGCAAGACAAAGGATAACGCCGCCGAAACACACCCCTATTCTTTTTCCAATACTCAACCTTGTAAACCAATTTCCAGTTTTTCTTCTTCCTCGTCTATGACGACGTTTTTTTCGTGTGGACATCTTATCCTCCATTTCATCTTATTCTAACTGTACAAACTAATAAAATATAGAATACAATAATATTTCCGCAAAAAAGCAAAACTATATTCCACCAATATTATCATATCTTTTCATGTTACATATCATATCTTTTAGCATTTTTCAAAAAGCAATTTTAATAAATATCCAGCCAGTGCACCTATAACAATTGTAATTCCTAAACTTTCCATAACATTGCCACTATAATAAGCTAAAAACAAACTTAATCCTAGGCCTAAAACAAGAGAACAATTTTCTATATTAGCCTTATCTTTAAACTTTATAAGCATCCATAACATTGCCACTAATATAATCATTATATATGGGCCTAACAAAAGAATAACTCCTATTATTCCCATTGAATAGAACTGATATATAAAATCTTTTTCCAAATTATAAATATTAGAAGTTCTAGTATAGCCTAAACCGAAATATGTGTCCATTGGGTCATTGTTTATCTCTTTTACACGTTCTAACATTCTTTGTTCTATAATTCGATTTTGCATCCTCTGCGAAGGTCCCGTATGATTTAATAAATCTTCCCAAAATTCCAAATCATATTTATAGCTATATGATTCTAGTAGAAACTCTTCTTTTACAGAAAGAAATTTATAGTTTTTATCTAAAAATTCTTCAAAATCTCCTTCAAAGGCTTCTTTTTCTCTTTCCTTTTCTGCTTCATCAATTGCTTTTTTATAATCTTCATCAAACGACATTCTAGACAGACTTGGTGTATACGGTATTGCAAATACGAATATAGCAATTACAACTGTAAAAATTGCAATCTGCATTTTTTGGATTTGTTCATCTTTTTTGATCACTGTACAAAAAAGATATACTCCTAGCATAACAAACAATTCAATTAGTACACTAAAAGTTGTAGCTTTGGTTCCAAACATGTAAAGAGCTATACCTTGTAATATAATTAAAAACAAATATCTTTTCTTTTTTTCTTTAAAGTACCAATGTATTATCATAGGATAAATCAAAACAAGCACTGTAGAAAATATACTCCAATAAAAGAATCCTTTAGATGACAAATCATTAAAAGTATATTTTCCCACATTAAAAAACCAATCAAATACATTTCCCAAAATCTTTTTATCAGAATAAGAGCCTAAAGATATTTTCAGAATATTAGTAATTACGACAGATAAAGAACTAAATCCAGCAATCCATAATATCACTTTTTTCATTGTACTCTTGGTTATTGTCGAGTGGAAAACAAAATATATAACAGCAATTGGCACTAGCATACGAATGATATAAAAAAGTTCATTTACCAAGCTATAATCAAAATCACCAGGAACTAAAGAATAAAAATCTACACAAAAGTCATGATGAAATACCGTGTAAACCACTATTAAAACAGCATAAGCGAGCAAAAGCAAATACTTTCTATTAAATTTAACTACGGCAAAAGATAAAACACCTATAATCCCTACTAATCCAAAACGAACAAGCGTAGGTATTGTAAAACCTGCGACTTCTCCTATAGTCCCATTATTAAACCAAACCAATTCTAAAATAGGTTGCAGAACTAACAACAAAACAAGGAGAAAATCATAAATCCTTTCTATTTTCTCAGGAGTATTTCTTACCATATAATTCTTCCTCCACCATGTACTAAATCTCATTTTCCACCTTTTTCTTTAAAGTATAAACTTCTCTTATAAATTTAATATTTGACAAATAAAACCTTTTAAATCTTTTAGGTTCTTTTATAATACGATATAACCATTCTAAATGATATTTGATGAAAAACTTAGGTGCTCTTTTCTTCGTACCACTTAAAACATCAAAACTTCCACCAACCCCCATAAATATCCCTTTTTCAAATTTATCATAGTATTTATCAATTAGTATTTCTTGTTCTGGAATACCAAGAGCAACTAACATTACATCTGGTTTTTTCAAGAGTGCATCTTCCATCACCTGAGCTTTATCTTGGACATAGCCATCAGAACAGCCCATCAAATTAATGTTAGGATACTTAACTTCAACCACTCTACAAAGTGTTTCTAATACCTCCTTTTTTGCTCCAAACAAATAAAGACTCTTCTTTTCTTGATTCAAAATATCCAAAAGTTCTTCGCATATTTCCACCCCCGTAATTCTATCTTCCATTGATATACCTAAAATATTAGCAGCTTTTACAATACCAATACCATCTGGAACAATAACTGTATACTCTTTTTTCAAAACATTATCAAATTCCGGATACTTTACACCCATCATAAAAGTCTCTGGATTTGCCGTAATAATAAATTTTTTTTCTTCTTTTTCTATAGACGTTTTAAGTTCTCCTATAAATTCATTATATTGTTTTTTATATATTTTTTTAAAATATATTTCCATTTTCTCTAACTAGTGTTTATTAAATAAAACCACTATACCCTTCCTTTTTATTAACTATTCTTTCCACTTCATAGAAAATAGTAGATTACTACATTTACTTTTTCAACGTAATACTCTACTATTCCATTTCTATTGTTTTTCTTCAAATCCTTCCGTACTCTCTTTCATAAACATAATTTTGACTGTCATAAATAACAGCCTTATATCCAAAAGCAAGGAATAATTCTGAATATACATTAAGTCTAATTTCAGCTTATCATAAGGAGTCGTATTATACTTCCCATATATTTGAGCATATCCAGTAAGACCTCCCTTTACCTTCAATCGATATTCAAACTCTGAAATTTCTTCTGTATATTTTTCTACATGTTCTATTCTTTCTGGTCTTGGTCCAACCAAACTCATATTCCCATTTAAAATATCAATCATTTGTGGTAATTCATCAAGCCGGGTCTTTCTAATAAATCGACCAACTGGAGTAATTCTAGGATCTTGATCTGTTGCTGGAATAGATTTTCCTTCCTTTTCTGCATCTACAATCATACTCCGGAATTTATGAATTTTAAACACCTTGCCATTTATTGTACACCTTTCTTGTCGAAACATTACCGGTCCTCCGTCATACAGCTTAATAGCAAGCGCTACCAACAACATAATCGGAGAACTCAAAAGCAAAATAATTACAGATACAATAATATCCATAGTCCTTTTTACAAATTTTTGTTCAAAAGTTAAGCCACTATTTCTAAAGAGAAGAAGTGGTGTATCAAATAAATGAATATTTTCTGCACCTTTTACTAGAATATCTGTAATTTTTGATGTCGCATATGTGCGAATAGATTCTGAATAACAATATTTCAAAATTTTATTTCTCAATTCAGAATGTATATCATAGATTAAAACTGCGTCATATTTTTTTGCAAACACAACAAACTCTTCCCATGTTAGCTGGTGGATATTGCGAACTTCTGCAATCTCGTACCGGTCATTTCTAACACGCATTTTTCGCAACATCTTTTCTGGTTCATATTCTTCATATACAAGAAATAATTTTCTTGGAGGAAACAATTTGGCAAATACCTTTGTTATTATGAAAGAATAAAGGACAATAATCAAAAAATCTATCGTTGTCAAAAAAATAAATGGACGTATATCTACTAATTTTGCAGCAAGAAGTGAAATCTGCAAATACATCAATATGTTAGCACATATAACAGATATAATATGCGATAAAATTACACTTATTGGTTTTAAATACCCAAATTTCAGCCCTCCATAAATATAAAAGAAAATAACTAGTAATATTACATATATCACCATAACAACCCAGTGACCTTTATAATAAAATGGAAATATAATCTGAAGATTATAATATCTTGTCCATATCATAAAAAATGCAAATGCAACACTTGTAATTACAAATAACGCCGCAACAAATCGTAATATTCTTTTGTATTGATCCAACTTCTTTGGTTTCATTCTTTCACCTCAATTTAGTCTTTTATATCATTTGGTATTATATAATATTCCACAAAATTATACAAGTCCTCCCATATTTATAATAGCCAAACCAATAACTACTATCCCAACACCAATCCATTGAGCAACCGTCACAGTCTCTCCCAAAAAAACCAAAGAGCCTAACAAAACAAGAACGTTCACAATCCCAACAGACAGCGGCATCGCTATTGATAAATTCATTTTAGATACAACAACCAACCATAAAATGAAACTACAACCATAACAGACAATTCCCAAAATCATTTTCCACGAAAATTGTATTGAAAAAATAGCCGAAGTGACATGTATACTCATATCGCCTGCTCCCATTTTAAATAAAATCAATCCTCCTGCAGATAAACAGACATATAAAGCAAATAATATTACTAACAAACTATACCTCTTTCTATTCATATTCTCTATTCTTCTTTAATAAAGATATTTCTTGTATAAGAATTATTATTGTTTTCTGTTGTTTCGAAACAACAATACATAAACAAAATGATATAAACAACAGCACTAACAAGCCAAAGAAAAATACCATATTTACAGCTTCTTCGAAGCCTAATATACCTGACAGTACTATTACTTCTTTCACAAATATAGATGCTATCATAAGTAAGATACTAGTTAAAAACCATAACAACGAAAGTTTTATGTCAATTTTTTTATGTTTTAAAGTTTTTAACACATGCCCTAAAAACAAAAGCGCAGAACTAAAAATAATTACTCTTAAACCAACAGTCATTCCCTTCTCCCCCTATCAGAAAAAGTAGTCAATAAAATTGACAGACAAACATTTATCATATAATACACATTCTTCCACGACTTTATAGAAGATGTTCCTCCTTTTCGTTCATTCATAATAACCGGACATTCCTTAACGGAATACCCTCTTTTCAAAAGCACTACAATAGAGTCTGGTTCAGGATATTCTGTAGGATAATTTCCCGAAAATTCTCTCATCACTTTCCTGTTTGCAGCTCGAAATCCGGATGTAGGATCTGTGATTACCTTTCCTGTACATTTTTTAATAAGAGCACTTATAATTTTAATACCAACTCGTCTTGAAGCAGACGACTTAAAACCAGTCATACTTTTCTCCAAAAATCTAGAACCGATTACAAAATCAGCCCCTCCATTTTCAATAGGAATTACAAGTTTTTCAACAAACTCTATATTATGTTGGCCATCTCCATCAAATTGAATTGCTATTTCATATCCATTCTGATAAGCATATTTATAGCCTGTCTGAACAGCCCCACCAATTCCAACATTTTCTATTAAATTTACATGTGGTATGCCGTATGTCTCCAAAATATTTTTTGTATTATCTGTAGAACCATCATTGATAACGAGCACATCAACTAAATCTTTTCTTATTCTACACTTTTCAAAAACTTTTAGTATATTCTTTTCTTCATTAAAAGCAGGTATAATCATAAGTATTTTCCTTTTACTCATATTCTCTTTGTCTCCTCTTTCTGGTGTTTCATAGAATTTTTCATGATTTTTTATTTACTGTAAATTCATCATCATTTGCATTTTTTACATGCAAAAATTCGTACAATAAGGAAACATGCAAAGATAGATAAAAAAGGTAAGTATTGAAGTGAATACCTCTGTGTTGGAATAAATAAAAAACTTCCCGCCAAATACGTCAGAAAAATGATAGAAATCCACCTTTTTCGTTTATCCCAAAGCATAATTATACTTCCTGCGAACCCGAAATAAACAACTATATCTACAATCATATCTGTGACTGCACGCAAATTGGTAGAATAGCCCGGTTGTAAAAAAAAGATTTCGAATTTTCCAATTGTCATCCAATAAATTGTTTTTAAAGGATGTTCTAACAACAATTGTATCAGAAGTTTTATATTCCCAGACATACTTCCCGGATCCTCAATTCCCAATGCCGTAATATCAGGTGCCAATCCCGCATAAATTGGATTTGTCTGTGTTGCCAATAGAATAAGCTCATCCATAACTACAATATTTCTAATCCACCACGGCATACATATTAATACAAAACCTATAACAAAGCAAGAAATTGTTTGTAATATTTTTTTCCAATGTCCCCATTCTTTTAAAATTAATGGAATATACATTACTGGTGTAATAATTAGAATTAAAGGACGAACCATAATTGTTATTGCAAAGGTAATTCCCGCAAGAAAATGCCATCTTTTTTTATCTTTTTGGTTAGCCGCCACAAACACCACCGCAAACACCATCATCGTAAAATAATAAAGTGTTTCTGTCAACAAACAGTGACTATAATATGCATACGCACCATTTATAGCAATCAAAAAACTCGCTACTATACCAATAAAATAACTCTTAAACAATAGCTGCGCCAAATAATACACCAACAATACCGTTAATGAAAATAATACTCCCTGTACAATTTTTATATAGTGAATCCCCTGTACCCCTTGACCAAAAATTTTCATACACATAACTAAAAACATTGGATATCCTGGGCTAACATATGCATCTGATTCCTCACCCCAATAACCATATGTCTTTTCGTTTATAATTCTCTTGGCCATTTCAATGTAATGCCCTTCGTCCGGCCCATAATATTCAGAATATTTTCCAAAATTTTCCGAGCAATACAGACAATAACTCAAGGCGATACCACACACAAAAATCACTAATAATATTTTTAAGGTCTTAACATACCTACTATTAATATTCTTTTCCATAAATATCCTCGTTAATTTTACATTTCAAATTATCTTTCTAAATTTTGTTCAAAATATCCGTCTTTAAGTAGCCTATAAAATCGCTCGCATACATGTCCATCATTTTTTTCATTGTATCGAATATAATACGCTTCATATTTAGCTTTATATTCTTCCATTATCTCATCTATATGCTTTACTGCCTCTATCAAATCTTCTTCTTTTTGAACAATTGGTCCCGCTAAATTATCAAGATAGTTATAATAAAAACTCCGTTCTTTCTCATATAATTCTAAATCATACATATAATATAAAATCGGCTTTTTCAAAAGACTATATTCTATGCTTACACTTGAATAATCAGTAATTAACATATCTGATGCAATATATAGGTCATATATGTCTGCACAGGAATTACCATCTACCACCGATTTATCATATGCATTAATATCTAAGCGTTTCTTCACTTCTGGATGAAGTCGAAGAATCACACGAACTTTATCCATTTGACATAATCTTTTTATTCGCAAATCAATTTTATCTAAATTAAAATCATTTTCTCGAAAAGTAGGTGCATATAGTATTGCCACTTCATTTTCTCGAATTCCAAGACTTTCTCTAATTGAATAATATCTGTTTTTATCCATATTCACCAGGACATCTGAACGACAACTTCCCAAAAGTATTCTTGGAATCTTTAAATTTAATGCCGTCTTAATATAAGACTGACTCGGACCGTCTGTTGCAATATAATAATCCCACTCTCTTGCATGTGGCATTGTTTCCCCTGTATTCTCTATATTTCCAATATCATAGCCCTCTCTTTTAGTCGCACCAGGTCCATGCCAAAGTTGAATATATATCTGTTCTTCACGTTTTTTCACAATATTATCAACACTATGTGTGCGCATCCAATATTTACTTGTCATAAGATGGTAATAATAACTAATTGTTCTCTTATAAACCACCTCATCTTTTTGTATCCCTGATATATCACTTTCTCTATGCACAGCCCACTTAAACTCATAATCATCTATTTCATTTCTTTTCATGTAATCATAAAATACTTTCAAATGATCTTTAACTTCTCCTGTACATGTTTCAAACATAATTTTATTTTTCTGAATTGGTAAATGTCCAAAAACTAATTGTAAAACCGGACCTAATATTCTTTTTAATATTTCTTTAATCCTCTTCTTCATCTGCTTTTGCTCTCCTTATAATGCCCGTAACATTTCTTTACATTGACTTAATAATCTTCGAAAACTTTTAAATGCAAGTGCAAATACTACTCCCAAAATTAATAATAATACTAGCGAATAAACACAAGAGTTTACAAACCACGAAACATATCCATTTGATGAAATTGGAGGCAAAAAGTTATAGCTAATTACTAACCCACATATCACACAAAGCGATACACTTACGTATTTTATCATATCCAACCATGGTTTTTTATCAAACACCCTTTTATATAAGCAAAACGGAAAATACCAAAAATTTGTTAATAACGTAGAAATAACTGTGGCTACTAGCACCCCTCTGATACCATAAGACTTTACCAGAAGTAAAGATAAAATTACATTCAATATAGATTCAACTATTGATATCATCTGTAATTCTTTATATAAAGCAAAAATATCCTTCAAAATATATTGTGGTCGTCTCACAATATAATGATAAAATAAGAACATTGTACACCCAAACGAAACCATATCAAAAACTTTATCTTCACCAACCCATATAACAATAAATGAGTTTATACAATATCCCAAAGAAATGGTTAAAAAACATGCAATAAAATAAAACATTGTATTAATCATTTCATAGGTATAGAAACTGTTTTCTTTTTCTTCAGAATAAAGCATATTCCCAAGACTGGAAGTGATTGAACTTCCCACCATATATATCATATCATTTACATATTTGGTAATATATTTATAATTCGAATAAATGATAACTGAAATTGGATTTACAAAAGCCGAAATCAAAAGAACATCTACATTTTCATAAACAACCGAAACTATTTTATACAAAAATACATGTTGCATTCCCTGAATCTTCATACCTCTCGTATCCTTCACAAGCTTTAGCCACGGATATTCTTTATATACAATCTTATTCAAATGTAAGTTCATAATAATTCTCAAGAAAAAGGTTGCTATCAATACCAGTTCAAAAGGAACTCCATACATAATAAGCAACGTTTCCATAATACCTTCTACAATTTTATAGAAATTCATCTGTAAATTTAGCTTGTATATCTTTTGATCTGCTTGGATTACAAACCTCGGTGAGAACATAAAATATTCCACAAGACTCTTCGCCAAAAACAGAATAAAGATTTTCTGCATATACTGTGCAGACAATTCATTTCCATTAGCTAATGCCGGCAAAAAAAAGGAAATAACAAATCCCGCCCCCAGAATAACGTAACAAACAATCCGAAGCATTTTTCTGGATAACGTATAATAAATACATATACCGTCTTTATCTTCTTCAACAAATAGTCTATAATATTCTTTCTGTACCAAGGAACCAATGCCAGCTTCCGCTAAGGATAAGTATGCGAAAATCTGAAAAAACAACTGATTTAACGCATAGATATCCTCATCCAATGATTTCTGCCAAACATTGATTTTCCAAAAACCCAAAAAAATTAACATAACAAAAGGAATTGTACTCGTCATAAAATTCTTTAGGGAATTACTCTTTCTCATTCTGCCATTCTCCCTTTGGATTACTTTTCTGAAAATCTTTCAATAATAGCATCTGCTATTCTTCTACTTGCATAACCATCCCCATATGGATTAGATGCATGACTCATTTTTTCATACACTGTATCATTCACAAGAAGCTCTTTCGTCATTTCGTAAATTACGTCTTCCTCTGTTCCAGCCAGCTTCAAAGTACCCGCCTCAATTCCTTCTGGTCTTTCCGTTGTATCTCTCAATACTAAAACCGGTTTCCCAAGTGATGGTGCTTCCTCCTGAATTCCACCACTATCTGTCAAAATTAAATATGATTTGTTTTGGAAATTATGAAAGTCTACCACCTCTAAAGGTTCAATAAGACGTACTCTGTCACATCCATCAAGCACCTCTGATGCGACACTTCTCACTCTTGGATTGAGATGAATCGGATATACAACTTTTACATCCTGAAATTCTTCTACTATTCTTCTGATTGCGCGAAAAATATGATACATTGGTTCTCCCAAATTTTCTCTTCTGTGCGCTGTCAGAAGAATCATTCTATCCTGTCCTACCCACTCCAAAACTTCATGGTTATAGTCTTTATTGATTGTATGCTTCATTGCGTCAATTGCGGTATTTCCTGTCACATAAATATCTTCTTTTTTCTTTCCTTCTGCCAAAAGATTATTCTCACTTTTTACCGTCGGTGCAAAATGCATATCTGCAATGACACCTACCATCTGTCGATTCATTTCTTCTGGGTATGGCGAATATTTATTATATGTACGAAGTCCTGCTTCCACATGTCCTACCGCAGTCTGTGTATAATACGATGCCAACGCGCCCGCAAAAGTAGTAGACGTATCTCCATGTACCAACACTATATCTGGCTCTGTTTTTTTGATCACATCTTCGATTCCACACATTGCACGTGTTGTAATATCAGAAAGTGTCTGGCCCTGTTTCATAATGTCTAAGTCATAATCCGGTACAATTTCAAATGTTTTTAAAACTTGGTCTAACATTTGTCTATGCTGTGCCGTAACACAAACAATTGTTTCTACCTCTTTTCTTGTCTTTAGTTCTTTCACAAGCGGAGACATTTTAATTGCCTCCGGGCGTGTTCCAAATATGGTCATTACTTTAATCATTTTCATTCTCCCTTTTTCGTTCCACTGTATTCATTAGTTTAAGCCAAGCTTTCTTCGTATTATTATAACTGAATTTTTCTGCTGTTGCAAATGAATTCTCGCTCAGCCTAAACAAGCTTTGCTTCTCTGAAAGTAAATGGCATATTCTATCTTTCATTGCTATTTTATCCCTATTTTCTATTAGAAATCCATTTACACCATCTTCAATAATCTCATGGGCACCTTGCGCGCTGCTATAAGCAATACAAGGTATTCCACAAGACATTGCTTCCAACAATACAATACCAAATGACTCTGTAAAAGATGTCATAACATATAATGAAACATTTTCTAATAACTGAAAAATATACTGCTTATCTCTAAAACCATGAAGGATAACTAAATCCGTCAACCCTTTTTCTCGTATCAAACTATCGACCGCTTCATATTCCGCACCATCTCCGACAATATGTAATTTAATGTCTGGACATTCACTATGCACCAATTCAAATACATCAAGCAAATCGTAAATACCTTTTTCTTTTGACATTCTTCCCACTGATATCAATGACAGAGTTTCAAATGATGGTTTTTTTGCTAATGGATTATCTTCAATACAAAACCGAATATAAACTGTTTCTACATTATTTTTCCGCATAGGCTCGCGATAATACTCACATAACTCTTTAGAAATCGGTATAAAATAATCAAACTTTTTACAAGATTTTATAACCTGTCTAATATATTTTTGATTCCCATTATGATGATTATGTTCTCCAGTAATCTTCACAATCTCTTTTGATGCATATTTTCCCATCAATTTATTGTGAAATATACGTGTCGAAATAATCACATCACTCTTACATGCTTTAATTGATTTTATATTTTCTCGTTTCTTCAAATATAAAATCAATAGTGATTTCCCTAGTTCTTTTATTATATTTATAATATTTCTTCCTTTTAACGCTTCCCTTAATTCCTCTTTGTTCGGTTTTAAATCCTCTAACAAATAAGTTATCTTTACTTTAGGATTTACATAAAATGCTGGTTTTTCTTGCATCTTATAGGTCGAGACAATATCCACATCATGTTCTTCCACTAACATATTTGCCAATGTCAATACATATTTTTCAACGCCTCCAACACCCAAATGTAATGCATAAATTGTTATTTTCATGACTTTTCTTTACTTATCCTTTATTTTTCATGATATATTTTCGAAACATTTCCGCTCTCTTCTTTGTGGTAACACGAAGTTTTAGAAATTTATTAATCTTTCTTGCTAATGGCTTCGCTCCCTCCATCCACGTTCCTGTAAACACATGAATAGAAACAGAATTCTTTGATGGATTACACAAAATATCTTCTGTATATACTTCTATTCCTTCTTTTAAGGTCTGTCTTTTATTTCCAAGTTCACAATCATAATCTTGAATCAAAATATCTGAAACACTTTTAGTATTCACAACCTTCATTTGATCTTGCACATCAAATTCAAATTTTCTTCCATCATAATAGTCCAAAATACTTTTCACGAGTGGATGACCTTTTTCCGCACCAAACACAGCTGTAAAGGGATAATCTGGATTCTCATAACCTACAAATGCTCTATCGTTTAAGAAATGTTCAAAATCATCCAGAATCAACACATCAGTATCTAAGTATATCCCTCCTTCATGATAAATTGCATAAGCTCTGATATAATCGCTAACATAAGCCCACTTTTTAGCTTTATATGCCGACTTTGTATATGGATGTGCTTCAACGTCGAAGTTTTTTTCATTCCATTCTATAATTTCGTAGTCATCTAGATGCCTCTTCCATGTTTCCATACACCGTTTGATATCATCTGGTTTATCTTTTCCTCCCACCCATACATAGTGAATTATTTTTGGTATCATAATGCTATCCTCCTATTATCTATTATCCATGTGTTTTGTGGAGTAATATTTTTCCTGTAAACAGAAAAGAAAAAATATTATCCTGCATGTGTTGTTATTCTACAATAATTAGTGAGCATAATAGTCAAAGCTATTATCCCTATGGGTATGTATACTTTTTTTATCCTACTTTTCATAGACCTCTCCTCATATGTTTCACAATCCTTTTTATAATACCACAATTAAAGTATTAAATAAACCAAGAAATGTGCATTTTCATAGCAAAACCTCCCTCAAAAAAGAGTCTCAAAAAAGAGAGAGACTCAACTTTTAGGGGAAATATTAAAAGTTGAGTCCTATTATTATAGAAATCTTGCTATATGCGCATTTATTTTTCTTCCAAATATTTTCTCGCATCTTTCAAAAAACTTACTACAATTAGCACAATCACTATTCCAATCGGAAATGCTGCAATAATACTTACTGACTGCAAATTACTCATGGAACTCTCTGAAAACACCAACGCCATCGGAAGTAAAATCAGCAACACACACCACATCAATTGTATCATTCTATGCGGATTTTCACCATCTTTCAAACGATGATAACTATAACAAGATGCTATTAACGCAATGGAATCAAATGAAGTAGCATAAAATGCCACCATAGTTATCAACAATAATACTAACACGAACGGAGCACATGGTAAAGTTCTAATAATCGATATGATTACTTCATACAAATCTCCAGCATTTTCATAAATTGCAAGGCAATCTGCTTTTCCAGACACCTGAAGTCCAAGGGAATAATTTCCAAGAACAATAAAGCTTACAATTGTCGATCCTACTCCAAACACATATCCTCCGAGAATTGTTTGTCGAACGGTACGTCCTCTGGAAATATTTCCGATAAAGAACGGAGCCGCCACGCACCATACCATCCAGTATGCCCAGTAGAAAATAGTCCAGTTCTGCGGAAAAGATGTCGTTCTTTGCGGGTCTGTATAGGTCGCAAGTTCAAAGAAATTTTGAAACATCCTCCCAAGCGCAGATACTCCTGTCTCAATAATATACTTAGCTTCACCCCCGAATAACAACACAAAAGCTAACAATCCGAAAAACAAATATACACAAGATTTTGCAAGAATACTAATTCCTTTAAACCCATGTAACAAAGAATATGTATACACTATACATGTAACAATTAAAATCACAATAGTTACAACCGTTCGATTCAATTGTACGTGAAACAGCTCATTAATAACACTCGACATTAAAGGAGTTGCCAAACTAAAGGTAGTAGCTGTTCCTGCAATCAATGCAAACACTGCCAACAAATCAATGAGACGTCCGCCCAAACCATCCGTATATTTCCCCAGAATTGGACGACACGCTTCTGAATATTTCTGTCTTTCTCTTTTTCTGACATGAAGCATAAAACCAAAAGCTACCGCTAACACAAGATAAAACCCCCACGGAATTAAGCTCCAGTGAAAAATCGGATATACACTTGACCAATCCTGAATGCTGCCTAGTTCCGCAATATGAGGATCTGTCGCATATAAAATCCATTCTGAAAAGGAATAAAACAAAATATCAGCTGCCAACCCTGCGGTGAACATCATAGAACCCCATGCAAAAAAAGAATATTTGGGTTTTTCATCTGGTTTCCCTAATACAATATTTCCATACTTTGATCCCGCAACATAAAAAGAAATCAAAAACACTCCCAATCCAATAATCAAATAATAAACTCCAAATGTATCACCTAAAACAAAACGAATCTGACTGATAATTTCATTAGACTGCTCTGGCAAGAAAAAAAATAAAATACACAGCCCCACAATAATAATAAGCGGCAGCAACGTAATCAGCCAATCAATTTTACTACGTTCAAAATCTTTCATATTTTTCTCCATGTTATTTCCCTCCATTCACATATTTCTCATACGTTTTATCAATTACTGCCAATTCTTCCAGGTTATCTATTTCAACAATGCCTCCTCTTTTCATTTCCATAATCCCTAGCTCATACTCCTGCGGATAACAGAACATTGCAACATCATCCCAATAAATCTGCGTATTCTTTTTCTCTTCAAATTCTATCTCCAGATGTCTTTTTAATTTCTGTCCGTCTGTTTTTGACCATCTGGAAACGCTATATAACTGCCAGCCCTGTTCTCCTCCGGTTCTGCTACATGAGGTAACCACTCCATCTTTCACGGTCAGAAGCCATTCATCTGTCTCCTCATCTGTCCAGATACAGTTGTAACCAGAACGCTCAAAGTCAGGTCGTAAAATATCCGGATTGTATATCATCTGATCACCATCCAAAATGATAGCATTTTCAATATACTCTCTTGCCATATACAGAGAAGATATATTGTTACAACTATCATAATATGGATTCTCAATCAACTTTACTCCTGGATATTCCTGCTCTAATATCCGAAACTGTTCTTTCAGATAGCCTGTCACGACATATATTTCTGTAATGCCATTATGATGAAGTCCCTGAATTACAGTATCTATCATGCGTACTCCCCGAACCTCCACCAATGGTTTGGGTGTCTGTAATGTAACTGGCTGCATTCGTTTTCCTATTCCCGCTGCCATAATAATTGCTCTTTCAACTTTATTCATTTCTCAATTCTTCCTCTCCAAGCATCTGTTCTACAATTCTATAATATTCTTTCGCATATCGATATTGTTTTAAGGAATACTCACCAAATTCAATTCCGCAAATTCTCTTATACTCACACCAGTTACTCCACAACAATCCACAGACTGCAATATAACAGTATATCTTGATTCTGACTTCTCTGCTTGCTTTACCTTCAAAATAAAAATCAATCAGCTTCTCCACATGTTCCCTGTCATACATAGCATAAATAGCAAACATGGCAATATCTACATGCACATCCTGCATACCTGCATATTCCCAGTCGATCAAATAAATCTCCTCGTCTTTTATAAGAAAATTATCGCAAACCGCATCTATGTGTGTCAACGCCCATTCCTTGGGTTGTCTGTCAATATAATTTTTCAGTCTATACATATGCTCTTTTGTCGTTTGATAATCTCTGTAAGCAGATTTCTCCTGTCCCCACAAACTTTCATAATATTCAATCTGCCCAAACAAATCAAATTCATGTTCTACCCGAAGCTTTAAATTATGAAAGTTCTTCAAATATGCCATACAACGTTTAACATCTTCGTCATTCATGCTGTCACATGTTCTTGTATTTTCAATATATTCTGTAATCTTATACCCATTTTCAGGAGACATATAAATCACCGGATCGGTAATGTTCTTGCCCTTCAGTTGTTCATAAACCGCATATTCATGATTACGGTCAATCATTTTATCCGTTCCCTCTCCAGGAATACGCATAATATACTGATTTTCCTTACATTTAAATGTAAAAGAGCGATTCGTCATTCCCTTTTTCAAAGAACGAATATCCGTAATCTCTGTCTCTTTACATGAAAACACACGACTGATTAATTGAATAACATCTGACTGGAGATGATCCGAATCATGATCTAATTCTCTAAGCTGCTCGTATGTATTGATCTCATGAACCTTCTCACTACCAATCTCTCTTGGTGACACAAGCATGCGTCCTTTATCAAATAATGCCAATTCCCAAAATGCCTGATCATTTTCTTTCTTTCCTGCCAATTCTTGCAATCGCTCTTTTAAGATATCTGCTTCTTTAGAAAGAATATAAGAAATGCCAATCATAGTATTTCCACTTTCTTCCTTCTTGACACTTACCAATTCTTTCTTTCGATTCACCCTCACAGAACTTCTGTCATCCCTCTGATCTGTCACCATATACCAAGAATACCACTCATGTTTAGAAAAAGGGTTTTCCTCGCACCAGATATCACAAGGGACAATATAGGTATTATCTAATCTATCTGCCACTTTATATAACGAATGCAGATTGTTCTTCGCTGAATATTCTTTATTAAACACCAAATTCACTTGATATTTATCTATTAAATATTCATATTGTTCTTTCATAAATCCTACAACAATATCAATCTTTGTCACTCCAACCTCATGTAGCTGGCAAATCAAACGTTCAATTAATGGCTCACCCTTAATCTCAAGCAATCCCTTCGGTACTTCAACATTAATAGGTACCATTCGCATCCCGTATCCAGCTGCAAGAATCACCGCATTTTTTGGTCTTTTTTTCTCTAATTCCAACTTTGCCTTTTCGGTTAATTGCTTACTTTCTTCCAGATATCCTTCCATAGTCAGTGTCTTTATAGATTGATTTACTTTCCCCACTGAATAACCTGAAACCCTTGCTAACTCTCTCTGATTTATATATGTATGATCCACGATATTGTTCATGACTTCAAATTCTTGTATGTTCATGTATTTTTCTCCTTTTGTTTTTATGAACATTTTGATTATATACCTTTCCTCTTCAAAAAGCAAGATGATATTAAAAAATCGGAGCAGATTTCTCTGCTCCGACTGCCATTATGTATAATCTCTGTATATCAAAAAGCTTTCATATTTCTTTAATAAATAACTACTTTTGTACCTCTTGGTATATTATCATAAATCCATTTTGCATTATTCACGTCCAGTCTTACACAACCATGAGATAACTGCATTCCCAATCTTCCGTCAATAATTCTACTTGGAGTTGAAGTTTGTGCATAAAGTACACTGTGGAAAAGATAATTTCCTTTAAACTGTGTGTAATAGAAACAACGTGCTTTTCCAGAATCAAAATAGTAACCTTTTCCCTGAACCGTAAATGTTCCGGACACTGTCGGGGTAGATGGTTTTCCCGGGGAACAACTCCAGAATTTACTTTGATTCCATGCTCCTGCTTTTCCAGTATATATTCCAACTTTACATGCTGCCCTATCTACCAAGATTAAATATCTAGTATTACTTGAATACACCTGCGCTTTGGCAAGCATTTTCATCTCCGTGCTAGAAACCATAGCTCCGCTATCTGTAAGTTTCCAACCATCTATGCTTACATTCCGTGCCATTGCACATTCTACACCACCATGTGGGTCATTCGCAGTATAGAAATAATACCAATTGCCTCCTATAACTTTCCAGCCTGTTCTGGCCGCTCCATCTGAACCCAAATAATACCATAGTCCATATTTCAACACCCAACCAGTATACATAGCTCCATCATTATTAAAGAGATACCACTGATTGCTAATCTTATTCCACCCACAAGATACCATCTTATTTTCATTACTAGGATCCATGTAGTACCATTTTCCACCAACTAATTTCCACCCTGAAACTATCTGGCCAGAATAATCATCATAATAATACCAGCTTCCGTTTTCAACATACCATCCAACACGCATTGCTCCAGATGGCCAAAAATGATACGGTTTATTTCCAATGACCTTATCACAATCCGCTAACATAAGCCCGGGGTATTCTTGGTTCCCTTCATCTAAATAATACCAAAAATTAGATATTTGTTGCCACCCCATCAATTTTGCACCGTTCTTATTTGTGTAATACCACCCTTCTGGACGCAATACCCAACCAATTGACATTACCCCATTTTTATCAAAAAAATATGTGGCACCGCCAAGTTTTTTTTCGCAGTCTGCAAGCATTAATCCTAGATATTTTTCATTTCCAGCATCGAGATAATACCATTTACCTCCTACATATTGCCATCCTGTCAATTTTGCACCGCTCTTATTCGCATAATACCAACCTTCTGGACGCGACACCCAGCCAATTGACATTACCCCATTTTTATCAAAAAAATATGTGGCACCGCCAAGTTTTTTTTCGCAGTCTACAAGCATTAATCCTGGATGTTCTTCATTTCTATCATCAAGATAATACCATACTCCATATACCTGTTGCCAGCCCGTTAACATTGCTCCACTATCATTAGTATAATACCAGCCTTCTGGACGCAATACCCAGTTAGTTAACATTGCTCCGTTTTTATCAAAAAAATATGTTGTATTACCTATTTTCTTTCCACAATCAGATAACATTAATCCTGGATGTTCTTGGTTCTTTGCATCTAGATAGTACCATTTACCTCCTATGTACTGCCAACCGAACAATTTATTTCCTTGTTGATCATAATAATACCAACCACTATGTTGCTCATTAAAATACCAGCCATAATGTTTTTCTTCTATTTTATTATCATCTGTATCGCCACTATTATCTGCTTCATTATTGTTTTCATTGGCATCATCTGCATCCAAATCAATTGCATCTGTCGTATCCATCTTTTTTTTAGATACATCATCATTAAACTTGGGTATATCTTGCTTTACGTCTGAATCCATGTCATCTTCATTATCTTCAGACATATGGTTATCATTGTAAATCATCTGATCTGTCGTTTCTTTTCCAAAAGCAGTAATCGAATTAAACATCAACAATAACATTACTACAAGCAATATCTTTTTCACTAATCACATCTCCTTATCTATTATACTTTACACGCTTTTAAATTCTCAATTTGAGCTCGTATCTTATTTCCGTAGCCTTTCATTGTAGCCCAGCCCAGTTCTTGTGGATTTTCTTTTTGCCCTAACCACTCAACATATTCTGCACAGCCTTTAGTCACATATTTAAACCGCTCATCGACGCACGGATTTGCAAGAGTATTTTCTGTAACAGTGTCTGATGCATAAGCTTTTAAATGTTGTATTTGTGCCCGGATTCCCATACGCACACCTTCTTCTCTGTATTTAGAAAAATCAGCACCTGATGCTCCACCATCTATCGCTCCCAAGCCTGCAAAATTAAACTGCCCAATCTTTACCTGCCCCTTAAATTGTAACCAGCCTGTTTCATGCATAGCCTGCGCGAAAGCCACTTCAACCCGAATATTCTCACTTTGCGCTTCCTCGTAATATATCTGGCAAAAGTCTTTAAGACTATTTACACCCCCCAAGCGATATGCATCCACTGGAAAATCGATTGGAGATTTTTCATCGTACCACTTCATCATCTGTTCTACTGTAACTGAACTTTCTCCTTCTATAGTGTAATAATCTTCAACTGTAGGTTTATCTGATGGACTTTGGGACGGCTTGTCTGATGGTTTTTCAGAAGGTTGCTCTTGTACAGGTGGCTTATTCGATGGATTCGAATTCCACACTCCAGATGATTCGAAATAATACCATTTATTTCCTATATATTGCCAACCCGTTAGCATTGCCCCACTTCCATTCATATAATACCAATGTCCACTCAGATACTGCCAACCCGTTAGCATTACTCCATCTTTATTCATATAATACCAGTGGCCACTTACCTTTTGCCAACCTGTTGTTCTATATCCGTTGCTATTATAATAAAACCACTTATTATTTACGATTTTCCAACCTGTTGTTAACGCTCCTGTCTGCTCATCTAAATACCATTTTGTTCCCCCTATGTTCTGCTCTCCCTTTACCATATAACCGGAACCATTGAAATAGTACCAAATGTTTTCTATCTTCTGCCAACCTGTTTGCATCCATCCATCTACATTAAAATAGCAACTCTGTCCTCCTATATCCTTTAATCCTGTAAACATCACCCCATTTTCGTTCATATAATACCAATGTCCACTCAGATACTGCCAACCCGTTAGCATTACTCCATCTTTATTCATATAATACCAGTGGTCACTCAGATACTGCCAGCCGGTGAGCATTACTCCATCTTTATTCATATAATACCAGTGGTCACTCAGATACTGCCAGCCGGTGAGCATTACTCCATCTTTATTCATATAATACCAGTGGTCACTTACCTTTTGCCAACCTGTTGTTCTATATCCGTTGCTATTATAATAAAACCACTTATTATTTACGATTTTCCAACCTGTTGTTAACGCTCCTGTCTGCTCATCTAAATACCATTTTGTTCCTCCTATCTTCTGCTCTCCCTTTACCATATAACCGGAACCATTGAAATAGTACCAGATATTTTCTATCTTCTGCCAACCGGTTAGCATCCATCCGCTACTGTTAAAATAACAGGTCTGATTCCCTATTTTTTGCAAGTCCTTGAGCATCTTCCCACTTTCATTTAAATAATACCAGTGACCATCCAAATATTGCCAGCCCGTTAGCATTGCTCCGCTTCCGTTCATATAATACCAGTAGCCATCTATAAACTGCCAGCCCGTTAACATTGTTCCGCTTCCGCTCATATAATACCAATGGTTCCCTATAAACTGCCAGCCTGTTTGCATATATCCATTTTTATCAAAATAGTACCATTTATCAGCAATAAGTTTCCAACTATTTACTACATAATTCCCACTACCCTCTTTCCATTTCCATTTACCGTTAATAAACTCCCATTCGCCCTTGGATAATCCATAGTATTTCGCAATTCCAGTAGCATCTGCAACGCCCAGTGAACGTAATTTTGCATCACTGGAAAGGTAGTTAGACGCATCGCTCGAATTGCTAACAAATGCATGCTCAATAATTAATCCCGGAAATCCATTACGTATGGAATTCTTCACAACAGCATATGTATCACCTTTTTTCACTTTACGATCATTAAGTCCTAACGCAGTTAATTCATTTTGAATTTTTTGCGCCAACGCTTTCCCCTCGCTACTTGATGACGGATAATATACTTCTGCCCCTTTTGCAGCAGCGGAAGCTGAATTCAAGTGAAAACTCACAAAAGAAGAAGCTCCTTTACTTGCCGCCCACTGTGCGCGTTTCTCTATATCCTTTATATTTCCCTTGGACACACCTATTGTCTCAGGATATGGACACGCTGCACTTGTACGTGTCATATAAACTGTAACGCCACCATATTGTTCTAATTCCTGCTTACAATACTGTGCTATTTTTAAAGTTGCAACCTCTTCTCTAACTCCATGCCCAGATGCCCCCGTATGACTCGAGTCATGTCCTGGATCTAATACAACAACTACATTATTTTTTTTAACCTGTCTACTTCTGGCTACAGGCACAACATCTTCTGACACTTGTTCTAAGGCATTGCTTACATCTGATACAATAGTACTTTCATTATTATCCGAAATAACTACTGCTTCTTCTACCTCTTCTTTAGTTACATCTTCATTTTCAGAAAGAGTAGTATATTCCGCAGATTCTTCTTTAACCTCAAAAGAAGCTTCTATTCCTTCATCTTCCAACAGCAATTCATGCTCAGCATTTCCAGAAGTATACTTGATCTTAGTAACCTTATAAGTTCCTTCTTTCGTAAATTCCTTACTGAAAAGATACGTCTGCTGTTCATTTCTATTTGCCTTCAGCTCCATTTCCAGTCCGGATTCTGATTCATATACTAAAGTAACTGCATCAATCTTATCTGGAATCTGTGTTAAGGATACCACAATATTTTCTGTATCTTTTAATCCTAAATCAGGACTATCTATATACAAATATTCCACTTCTGCAGATGAACTTTTTTTACTATTTTGTTCTTCCGCCTTTGCCTGAACTCCCATTACAGAAAACACTGAACAGAATACCATAATAGCTATAAGCCATACTATTGATTTCAACCTTTTAATTTTCATTATTCTCCCTCTCTTATGTCATAAATTACAACTTTGTTGCATAAGTAATTTTATTATACAACATTCGGCAATAACATTCAATATTGAAGGGCTCCTCTCTCGTGTCTTCATAGACAAATTGATTATATTTTGGTATACTTGGCTCAAAAGGATGGGAGATAACATATGAAAAAGGAGAAATCTATATTTTCACATACTGTTTTGCTCACATTTTGCGTCCTCATGCTTACGCTATTTTCAGCAGTTGACGTAAGTGCAGAAAATGAATCCGGAACCGCAGGTGCTTCACTTGGAAAAACGACAAGCCATTATGAAGACAATAAAGTCTCCACTTTTTCTGCAAGAGCCGCAGGTTGGCATTTAAATTCTACCGGTTGGTGGTATGAAGACAGCAATGGCAGTTGACCGGCGAATTCTTGGCGCAAAATCGATGGAAGATGGTATTATTTTAACTCCAGTGGATACTGGGTGGATAACAACAAACATGAAACCGGTTCTTTAAAATGCATTGATGTATCAGCATGGCAGGGTAGTATAAACTGGAAGGCTGTAAAAAATGACGGTGTCCAATTTGCTTTCATTAGGGTTGGCCATGGCACACACACTGTAGATAAGTATTATCAAAGAAATATGGCTGAAGCAACTAAAAATGGAATTCCCGTTGGCGTCTACTTTTACAGTACCGCTCTTACTCCTAATGATGCTGTATTAGATGCCCGATTTGTAATTGAAAATTTAAAAGGATATAAAATCTCTTATCCTGTAGTTATAGACCTTGAAGACAAAGTACAAAACGGGTTAAATAAAACTCAGATAGGTGTTATTGCCCGTGCATATTGTGATGAAATAAGTAAAGCCGGTTATACACCTATGATTTATATGAATGAATATTGGCACTCTACTAAAATTGATCATTCCAAAATCCAAGGGATCGATAAATGGATTGCCCGCTATAATGGCACGTATAATGAGTCTATTTCTCGTAACCTCTGGCAATGTTGTAGTACTGGAAAAATAAACGGAGTTAAAGGACGGGTTGATATTGATTTTGGATACAAAGATTACACAAAATATATCAATCCTAGAACCTCACCCGTTTCCAATTACTATAGTTCCCGTATTCCTATTGGATGGCTTAAGAATACGACTGGATGGTGGTACTCTAATTATGACGGTAGTTACCTCAAAAATACATGGAGCTACATTCACGGACACTGGTATTATTTTAATGCACAAGGATATATGGTTACCGGTTGGCAGTTTTTAGAAAACAACTGGTACTACATGGATGGCAATGGAGCCATGAAAACCGGCTGGCAGCTCATCAACAACAGGTGGTATTGCATGAATAGTTCCGGCGCTATGAAAACCGGCTGGCTTCTTCTTGGCAATACTTGGTATTACATGAATGGAAGTGGTGTCATGCTCACCGGCACACACACAATAAACGGCACAAAATACACTTTTAACTCTAGCGGTGCTATGATTTAAGTCTTCAAAAAGTAATACAGCGAGTCTTTTGTACATTTCAAAAGGCTCGCTGTATTTAATAAGTCAAAAGTTATTCAAACTTTGTCAGATAATCTGAATATTCTGCATGTCCTGAATATAATGTCTCTCCCTCTTCTGTTATTTTAATTCCATCACACTGATATGCTTCCAGATAAGTATTAACTACACAGCCAAGCATTTCGATTTCCCCGGCTGTACCCAAACTTCTCAATTGTTCTCCAAAGGCATTATTCACATCAATAAACAGTTTCTCATTTTCTTGCTTCAATGATAAAATCTCGCTTTCTTCCTGAAGTACTCCTGCTTCTTTTAACATATCCCAGATTACCTGTTCATTAACTGTCTCACATTCTTTTTCTGTTACGACTACTGTTCCATCTGAATCATTAATACTATAAACATTAACAAGTACTGGCTTATCTTCGTTTTCCTCATCCTTATTGTCACTGTCAGCTTTGGTCTCTTCTTGTGTATCCTTTTCTTCTTCGACAATATCTACAGATTCTTTTTGTGCTTCTGATCCAGATTCTGATTTGTCAGAACAAGCCGACACTGAACAAGCCATAATAAATAACACTCCGAACACCAATAATTTTTTCATAATTTTAACCTCCTTATAAATATCGGTAGTGTCAAAAACTACCTGTTTTTTTGTACTAAAATCTAATAAAAACCTTGAT